>ENA-OQIT01000037-OQIT01000037.1-human-gut-metagenome-genome-assembly--contig:-NODE-37-length-37076-cov-4.269534_pt1 | contig 37076 bp, 31 predicted proteins | sample MGYA00242587_ERZ504752 | MGnify/ENA primary metagenome ERZ504752 (study PRJEB26092, sample SAMD00036352) | human gut metagenome | host: Homo sapiens | study: EMG produced TPA metagenomics assembly of... | reverse complement strand
AGTGGTTTCTGGATGAAGGATTAAAAGAGGTATTTGATGATATTTCTCCGATTTCTGACTATGCAGGTCATTTCAGTCTGGAATTTGTAGATTTTACACTTTGCGAGGATGACGTGAAGTACACGATTGAAGAGTGTAAAGAACGTGATGCAACTTATGCTGCACCTTTGAAAGTGAGAGTCAGACTCTACAACAGAGAGACTGATGAGATCAACGAACATGAGATTTTTATGGGGGATCTCCCATTGATGACAAAGACAGGTACATTTGTGATCAATGGTGCTGAACGAGTTATTGTAAGTCAGCTTGTTCGTTCACCGGGAATTTATTATGGAATCGCACATGACAAGCTTGGAAAAGAGCTGTATTCTTCTACAGTAATTCCAAACCGCGGTGCGTGGCTGGAATATGAGACAGACTCCAATGACGTTTTCTATGTACGTGTAGACAGAACAAGAAAGGTGCCGATCACAGTATTGATCCGTGCACTTGGTATCGGAACAAATGCAGAGATTATTGACCTGTTTGGTGAAGAACCGAAGATCCTTGCAAGTTTCGGAAAAGATACAGCAGAGAACTATCAGGAAGGTCTGCTTGAATTATATAAGAAGATCCGTCCGGGAGAGCCGCTTGCAGTGGACAGTGCAGAAAGTCTGATTACAAGCATGTTCTTTGATCCGAGACGTTACGATCTTGCAAAAGTCGGACGTTACAAATTCAACAAAAAACTGGCACTGAAAAACCGTATCAAAGGGCAGAAAGTGGCAGAGGATGTTGTGAATGAGCTGACAGGAGAGATTGTTGCAGAAAAAGGAACTCTGATCACAGCTGAGATTGCAGATGCGATCCAGAACAGTGGTGCTCCGTTTGTATGGGTAGAGGGAGAGGATGAGTCCCGCAATATCAAGATTCTGTCTAATATGATGGTAGATCTGCAGGCAGTTGTGGATATCGATCCGGAAGAAGTCGGAGTGACAGAGCAGGTATACTACCCTGTACTGGCAGGACTTCTGGAAGAATCTGCAGGAGATGTGGAAGAACTGAAATCTCTGATCAAGAGAGATATTCATGATCTGATTCCGAAACATATTACAAAAGAAGATATTTTAGCTTCTATTAACTATAACATCCATCTGGAATACAGAATGGGTAACGATGATGATATCGATCATCTGGGCAACAGACGTATCCGTGCGGTTGGAGAGCTTCTCCAGAATCAGTACAGAATCGGTCTGTCCAGACTGGAGAGAGTTGTTCGTGAAAGAATGACAACACAGGATCAGGACGGAGTTTCTCCACAGTCTCTGATCAATATCAAGCCGGTGACTGCAGCCGTGAAAGAATTCTTTGGTTCTTCTCAGCTGTCTCAGTTCATGGATCAGAACAACCCTCTTGGAGAGCTGACTCACAAGAGACGTCTGTCTGCACTTGGACCTGGTGGTCTTTCCAGAGACCGTGCAGGATTTGAGGTCCGTGACGTTCACTATTCTCACTATGGAAGAATGTGTCCGATCGAGACACCAGAAGGTCCGAACATCGGTCTGATCAACTCGCTTGCAACTTATGCGAGAATCAACGAATATGGATTCATTGAAGCTCCATATCGTAAGATTGACAAAACAGATCCGATGAACCCGATCGTTACAGAAGATGTTGTGTATATGACAGCAGATGAAGAGGACAACTATCATGTAGCCCAGGCGAATACACCACTGGATGAGGAAGGACACTTCCTGCATAAGAATGTATCCGGTCGTTATCGTGAAGAGACACAGGAATATGAGAGAAGCAAATTTGATTATATGGACGTGTCTCCGCAGATGGTATTCTCTGTTGCGACAGCATTGATCCCATTCCTTGAGAATGACGATGCCAACCGTGCGCTGATGGGATCCAACATGCAGCGTCAGGCAGTGCCGCTTCTTACAACAGAAGCTCCGGCAGTCGGAACAGGTATGGAAGTAAAAGCAGCGGTAGACTCCGGTGTATGTATGGTTGCAGAGAGAGCTGGTGTGGTAGAGAGCTCTACATCTACAAGCATTACGATCAAACATGACGATGGAACAAAGAAAACATATAAACTGACAAAATTCTTAAGAAGTAACCAGAGCAACTGCTACAATCAGGTGCCGATCGTAGACAAGGGAGAACGTGTGGAAGCCGGACAGGTGATCGCAGACGGACCGTCTACATCCAATGGAGAGATGGCTCTTGGAAAGAACCCGCTGATCGGTTTCATGACATGGGAAGGTTACAACTACGAGGATGCTGTTCTGTTAAGCGAGCGTCTCGTTGCAGAAGACGTTTATACATCTGTTCATATCGAAGAATATGAAGCAGAAGCAAGAGATACAAAACTGGGACCTGAGGAGATTACAAGAGATATCCCTGGTGTCGGTGACGATGCACTCAAAGATCTGGATGAGAGAGGTATCATCCGTATCGGTGCAGAAGTACGTGCAGGAGATATTCTGGTCGGAAAGGTAACTCCGAAGGGAGAGACAGAGCTGACAGCAGAAGAGAGACTGCTTCGCGCGATCTTTGGCGAAAAAGCACGTGAAGTAAGAGATACTTCTCTGAAGGTACCGCACGGTGAATATGGTATTATCGTAGACGCAAAAGTATTTACAAGAGAGAACGGAGACGAACTTTCACCTGGAGTAAACCAGTCTGTACGCATCTATATCGCACAGAAGAGAAAAATTTCTGTTGGTGATAAGATGGCCGGACGTCATGGTAACAAGGGTGTTGTCTCCAGAGTGCTTCCGGTAGAAGATATGCCATATCTTCCAAATGGACGTCCTCTGGATATCGTGCTGAACCCACTGGGTGTGCCTTCCCGTATGAATATCGGGCAGGTGCTCGAGATCCACTTAAGTCTTGCAGCAAAAGCACTTGGCTTTAATGTTGCAACACCGGTATTCGGCGGAGCAAACGAGAATGACATCATGGATACGCTGGATTTGGCAAATGATTATGTAAATATGGAATGGGAAGACTTTGAAAAGAAACACGGAGAGGAATTACTTCCGGAAGTGCTTCAGTATCTGTCTGACAATCGTGAACACAGAGCGCTGTGGAAAGGAGTACCGCTTTCAAGAGACGGTAAAGTACGCCTGCGTGACGGACGTACCGGAGAATATTTTGACAGCCCGGTAACAATTGGACACATGCATTACTTAAAACTTCATCATCTGGTAGATGATAAGATCCATGCACGTTCAACAGGTCCTTACTCACTGGTAACACAGCAGCCGCTGGGTGGTAAAGCTCAGTTCGGTGGACAGCGTTTCGGAGAGATGGAGGTTTGGGCTTTAGAGGCCTACGGTGCATCTTATACACTGCAGGAGATCCTGACAGTCAAATCCGATGATGTTGTGGGACGTGTCAAGACATACGAAGCAATCATCAAAGGAGAGAACATTCCGGAACCAGGTATTCCTGAGTCCTTCAAGGTACTGCTCAAAGAGCTTCAGTCCCTTGCCCTGGATGTGCGTGTACTTCGTGATGACAACACAGAAGTGGAAATCATGGAGACTGTAGATTACGGCGAGACAGACCTGCGCTCGATCATCGAAGGAAAGAAATACCGCGATGAAAAAGAATCTTTCGGAGCACATGGATTTACAGAGCAGGAATTCGTCGGGGAAGAACTGGAGAATGTAGAACCACAGGAGGAAGAGGATTTCGCTCCTGATATGGAATTGGAATTTGATGAATTCATGGATGATGAAGAATAGGAGGAGCCGTTTATATGCCAGCAAGCAATAATGAACAACAATATCAGCCGTTAACTTTTGATGCGATCAAAATCGGACTGGCTTCACCGGAAAAGATCATGGAATGGTCAAGAGGCGAGGTTACAAAACCGGAGACCATTAACTATAGAACGTTAAAACCAGAAAAAGACGGTCTTTTCTGCGAGCGAATTTTCGGACCAAGCAAGGACTGGGAATGTCACTGTGGAAAATACAAAAAAATCCGTTACAAAGGTGTTGTTTGTGACAGATGTGGAGTGGAAGTAACAAAAGCATCTGTACGCCGTGAGCGCATGGGCCATATCGCCCTTGCGGCTCCGGTATCCCATATCTGGTATTTCAAGGGAATCCCAAGCCGTATGGGACTGATCCTGGACATCTCCCCAAGAACACTGGAGAGAGTTCTTTACTTTGCATCTTATATCGTACTGGACAAAGGGGAGACAGACCTTCAGTACAAACAGATCCTGTCAGAGGCAGAGTATCAGGAAGAAAAAGAAAAATGGGGAAGCAAAGCATTCCGCGTAGGTATGGGAGCTGAGGCAATTCAGGAATTGCTGCAATCCATTGATCTGGAAAAAGAATATGCAGAACTGCAGGCAGGACTTGTCAATGCCACAGGTCAGAAGAGAGCAAGAATCGTAAAACGTCTGGAGGTTGTAGAAGCATTCCGTGAATCCGGAAACAAACCGGAGTGGATGATTCTTTCCGCGATCCCGGTCATTCCGCCGGATCTGCGTCCGATGGTACAGCTGGATGGTGGACGTTTTGCAACATCTGACTTAAATGATTTGTACAGAAGAATTATCAACCGTAATAACCGTCTGAGAAGACTGCTTGAACTGGGAGCGCCGGATATTATCGTACGCAACGAGAAACGTATGCTTCAGGAAGCAGTTGATGCTCTGATCGACAACGGCCGCCGCGGTCGTCCTGTTACAGGTCCTGGAAACAGAGCTCTGAAATCTCTGTCAGACATGTTAAAAGGTAAGTCCGGACGTTTCCGTCAGAACCTGCTCGGAAAACGTGTTGACTATTCCGGACGTTCCGTTATCGTCGTAGGACCGGAATTGAAGATCTATCAGTGCGGTCTGCCGAAAGAGATGGCGATTGAATTATTCAAACCGTTTGTTATGAAAGAACTGGTGGCAAACGGAACTGCTCATAATATTAAGAATGCCAAGAAAATGGTAGAGAGACTCCAGCCGGAGGTTTGGGATGTGCTCGAAGAAGTGATCAAAGAGCATCCGGTTATGTTGAACCGTGCCCCCACACTGCACAGACTTGGTATTCAGGCGTTTGAGCCAATCCTTGTAGAAGGTAAGGCAATCAAGCTGCATCCATTGGTATGTACAGCTTACAACGCCGATTTCGATGGTGACCAGATGGCTGTCCATGTACCGCTGTCAGTAGAAGCACAGGCAGAATGCCGTTTCCTGCTTCTTTCACCGAACAACCTGCTGAAACCGTCCGATGGTGGACCGGTAGCCGTTCCTTCTCAGGATATGGTACTTGGTATTTACTATCTGACACAGGAAAGACCGGGAGCAACAGGTGAGGGTATGTTCTTTAAGAACTTAAACGAAGCACTCCTGGCATATGAAAATGGATATGTGACACTGCATTCCAGAATCAAAGTCCGTGTTTCCAGAGAGATGCCGGACGGAACGGTGAAGACAGGCACGATCGATGGAACACTTGGAAGAATGTTGTTCAATGAGATTATTCCGCAGGATCTTGGATTCGTAGACCGTGAAGTAGATGGAAACGAACTGCTTCTGGAAGTAGATTTCCACGTAGGAAAGAAACAGCTCAAACAGATCCTGGAAAAAGTAATCAATACACACGGAGCAACTCAGACAGCAGAAGTTCTGGATGATGTAAAAGCGATTGGTTACAAGTTCTCTACAAGAGCAGCGATGACCGTATCGATTTCTGATATGACAGTACCGCCGCAGAAACCGGAGATGATCCAGACTGCACAGGATACTGTAGACAAGATCACAAAGAACTACAAACGTGGTCTGATCACAGAAGAAGAACGTTACAAAGAAGTTGTTGAGACATGGAAAGCAACCGATGACAAATTGACAGAAGCTCTGCTTTCCGGGCTGGATAAATACAATAACATCTTCATGATGGCAGATTCCGGAGCCCGTGGTTCTGACAAGCAGATCAAACAGCTTGCAGGTATGCGTGGTTTGATGGCGGATACAGCAGGTCGTACGATCGAGCTGCCGATCAAGTCCAACTTCCGTGAGGGTCTGGACGTACTGGAATACTTTATGTCTGCGCATGGAGCTCGTAAGGGAATGTCCGATACCGCGCTTCGTACAGCCGATTCAGGATACCTGACAAGACGTCTGGTTGATGTTTCTCAGGAGCTTATCATTCACGACAGTGACTGTGCGGCAGAAGGAAAAGAGATTCCGGGAATGTATGTAAAAGCATTCATGGACGGAAATGAAGAAATCGAAAGTCTGCAGGAGCGTATCACAGGAAGATTCTCTTGTGAAGATCTGAAAGACAAGGATGGAAATATCATCGTCAAAGCAAATCACATGATCACACCGAAGCGTGCAGAAAGAGTCATGAAGAAAGCGGTTGACGAAAACGGTGAACCACTGGATACAGTGAAGATCCGTACAATCCTTACATGTAAATGTAAGAATGGTGTTTGTGCAAAATGTTACGGTGCAAACATGGCAACAGGGGAAGCCGTTCAGGTTGGTGAAGCAGTCGGTATCATTGCTGCTCAGTCCATCGGTGAACCTGGTACACAGCTGACCATGCGTACATTCCATACGGGTGGAGTTGCCGGTGACGATATCACACAGGGTCTTCCTCGTGTCGAAGAGCTTTTTGAGGCAAGAAAGCCGAAAGGACTTGCGATTATCACAGAGTTTGCCGGTACGGCAACAATCAGCGATACAAAGAAAAAGCGTGAGATCATTGTAACAAATGATCAGACAGGAGAATCCAAAGCATACCTGATCCCATACGGTTCCCGTATCAAGATTCAGGATGGTGTATATCTGGAGGCCGGAGATGAGCTGACAGAAGGTAGTGTAAATCCTCACGATATCCTGAAGATCAAAGGACTTCGTGCCGTACAGGATTACATGATCCAGGAAGTACAGCGAGTTTACCGTTTGCAGGGTGTAGAAATCAATGACAAGCATATCGAGGTTATTGTACGCCAGATGCTGAAGAAGATTCGTATCGAGGAAAGAGGAGATACCGAATTCCTGCCTGGAACTATGGTAGATGTTCTGGAGTTCAACGAAGTGAACGAGCAGATGGAAGCAGAAGGAAAAGAGCCTGCAACAGGTGAACAGATCATGCTTGGTATCACAAAAGCATCTCTGGCTACAGAATCCTTCCTGTCTGCAGCATCCTTCCAGGAGACAACAAAAGTCCTGACAGAAGCTGCGATCAAAGGTAAGGTGGACCACCTGATCGGTCTGAAAGAGAACGTCATCATCGGTAAACATATTCCTGCAGGTACAGGTATGAAGAAGTACCGTGATGTTCAGTTAAACACAGAACTGGAAGCAGAAGAAGAGGCTGAAGAACTGGATGAAAGCGATGCAGTGGAAACAGAAGCAGTGGAGACAGCAGAATCAGCAGATTTGGAAGAAGTAGTTCTGGACGAAGAATAAAATAAAATACGATTGATAACAAGGGGAGCTTGTGTGACAGGCTGAGAGGAAGTTGTGAACTTCGACCTATAACCTGATTTGGATAATGCCAACGTAGGAACTGTAATCTCGTTTATACAAGGAACTCCTCCTTGTTTTCAATCACGAAAACAAGGAGGAGTTTTTTATGTTGAACTTTATGGTAAATGCAGAAGGCGGTCTGACGACTGCAGGATATGCAATTTGTATTGTGCTGGGAATCGTTGTATTTGGTATTGCATTGTTTTTTGCCGGTAAAAATTCAGAAAAAAATAAAATGTCCGCGAAACAGCTTGCGTGCTGTGCGATGGCAATGGCACTTGCTTTTATTACTTCCTATATCAAGATTTTCTCTCTGCCATGGGGCGGCAGTGTGACACTGTGCAGCATGCTCTTTATCGTGCTGGTAGCAAACTGGTATGGAGTAAGAACAGGAATTTTGGTTGGATTTACATATGGAATGCTCCAGTTTTTACAGGAGCCATACGTACTTTCTCTGTTCCAGGTATGCTGTGATTATGTATTGGCTTTCGCAGCACTTGGTGTGGCAGGTTTCTTTGCAAAGCAAAAGAATGGACTGCTCAAAGGCTATATCGTAGCTGTTCTCGCCAGGGGAGCGTTTCATGCGCTGGGAGGATATTTGTACTGGATGGACTACATGCCGGACGATTTCCCGAAATCACTTGCAGCCGTATATCCGATCGCATATAACTACAGTTTCCTTCTGGCAGAAGGACTGATTACAATCGTGATCATCTCCATTCCGGCAGTACAGAAAGCACTTGGACGGGTAAAAAAAATAGCAGTAGAATAAAGCGAAAAACAACGACTGTAAGATTCTCGGGAATTTTACGGTCGTTGTTTTTATAAGGTAAGAGGTTTAATAAAATTAGTTAATCGGTTAATTTATATCCGTAACGTGCTTTGCGGATAAATTTTTGGATAATGGTTACCGGCAGACTGATCAAAATGAACAGTGTGGAAAAAATTCCTGCAGAACCACCGATGATCATCAAAAGTATCATTACGATATTATTGCCCATTACTGTCACTCCTTTGAATGAAATTGCCCTTGTATCGGACCAGATTCTATTTTAGTGACAAAGGCATAAAAAGAAAAGAGATTTGAGGCCTTTTTAGCGCAATCTTAGCATAAGAGATTACTGCTAATCGTTTTCTGATGAATCCTCCTGCATTCGGTATCCAACGCCTACTTCTGTAAAGATATATTTAGGCTGTGCAGGGTCTTTTTCCAGCTTTCTTCGGATATTTGCCATATTGACGCGCAGGATTTTATTGTCGTCGTCTGCGTATGGTCCCCAGACATTGGAAATGATGGCGGCGTATGTCATGACTTTTCCGGAATTCTGTGCCAGATAGGATACAATTTTGTATTCAATAGGGGTCAGATGAACCGGCTGTTTGTCTAAGGTCAGTTCCCGTTTGGAAAAATCCAATACCAGATCTTCGTAGCGATAGGGCCGGATATAAAGAGAATCTGTAGTATATAAGCGGTTGCTGTGTCTTAAGGAGGTACGGATGCGGGCAAGCAGTTCTGAGGTTCCGAATGGCTTGGTAATGTAATCATCCGCTCCCTGATCCAATGCGAGAACCTTTTCCTTTTCGGCACTTCGTGCGGAGATGACAATGATCGGGGTACTGGTCCAGGTCCGGACTTCCTGGATAATATCATTTCCATTCATATCAGGCAGACCAAGGTCTAAAATAATTACGTCTGGACATTGGGAATGGATCAGATTCAGTCCTTCTTTCCCGCAGTCCGCATACAGTACACGGTAATCCTGTTTTTTCAGGATCTTTCCTACAAAGGTCTGAATATTTTTTTCGTCTTCTATAATCAATACAGTGAATTTAGGCATAGTTTGCGTTCTCCTTTTCTTTTGGAAGGGTAAAGGAGAATTCGGCTCCTTTATCCAGATTGGCAGCGTGGATCACGCCGTCGTGAGCATGAATGATCGTCCGGCAGATAGACAGTCCGATGCCGATTCCTTTGTGTCCGTCAGCGGTATCAGAGCTGTACTGTCCGTCAAAAATAAAAGGAATCTGGTCGGGATCCAGTCCGATTCCATAGTCCCGGACTGCAAATGTGACACAGTCCGGCTGATCGGTGATCAAAAGGTCGATGGGATCAGAGCTCGAGGAATGGACATAGGCATTTTCCATCAAGTTGATCAGCACCTGTTCGATCAAAGTAGCATCCATTGGGATCATCAGAAAATCTTCCGGCATAGAAACCCGGATCTGGATTTTAGGAAGGCGTTTCTGAAGTCGGACAATTGATTCGGAGACGACTTCTTCCACAATTTCCTGCGACTTTTTGACTTTGCTGGATTCATTTTGAATCTTCGTTACAGAGAGCAGGTTTTCCACCATATTCAGCAGCCACTGTGCATCCTCGTTAATATTCGAAATCAGCTCCATACGTTCTTGCTCGGACATATTCTGGGCATCGTCCAGATAAGAGGCAGAAGAGCCGATTATGCTCGTCAGAGGGGTACGCAGATCATGTGATACGGCGCGCAGAAGATTGGCATGAATTTTCTCGCGCTCTGCTTCTGCAAGCTTTCGTTCCCGTTCGGAGGCAATGGCTTTTTGTTTTTTGAGCATACTGGCGGTCGCGCTGGTGATAAGAGAAATAGCCAGCATGCCGATAAATGTGACCGGATATCCGTCCAGTATGAAGTTTAGTTTGAAATAGGGATATGTAAAAAAATAGTTTGCTGCGATGACACAAAAAACGGAGGCGGCAGCACCATACCAGTAACTGGTCGTATTCTGAGCGATCAGGATCAGAGCCAGAATATAAATCAGGGCAGTGTTGACAGAATTTTTTTGTCCTAGGTTAAAAAAGAAAAATGCCAGTATCGTGGAGATACCAAGGCAAAGGAAAGTAAAGGTCAGATTTTTAAAAAATGTCTTCATACATATAACACCTCTCTGCAACCAGATTACCATAATAAAAGGAAAAAATCCATACTGTGTAATAAAAAACAAAAAATGAAAGAAAGAAAAAATTAACTTGCAAAAATGAGATAATACTGTAAAGAAAAAGATTGAGAAATAAATAACAAATATACAAAATAAACAAAAAATAGACTATATAAAAAGGATAATGGATTTTAAATATCAATTTTAGATGGAAAAATAAACAAAACAGCTAAAAAAGAAAAATAAGAGGAATGAATATAAAATGAATTTCTATGTTGAAAATTATTCATTTGTTTGGTAAACTATAGAAGCAGTGTCATCTGTATAAGATGGAGGTACAGATGCACAGAAAATCCCAAAATTGAGATTGAGGAGGAGAAAATGGAAAATTTAATGTACGTAGTTCCTGTCGTATCGGTTCTCGCGTTACTATTTGCCGGATATCTGGCTGTAAAAGTTGCGAAGCAGGAAGAAGGAACAGAGAAAATGAAAGAGATCGCATCTGCGATCAGTGAGGGTGCACGCGCATTCCTTACTGCAGAATACAAGATTCTGATCGTATTTGTGATCGTATTGTTTTTACTGATCGGATTTGGGATCGGTAACTGGGTAACAGCAATCTGTTTTGTTGTGGGAGCTTTGTTTTCTACACTGGCAGGTTACTTTGGCATGAATGTTGCAACAAAGGCGAATGTAAGAACAGCGAATGCTGCCAGAGAAAGTGGAATGAATAAGGCGCTTTCCATCGCATTTTCAGGCGGAGCCGTTATGGGAATGTGTGTAGCAGGTCTGGGAGCGCTTGGAGTCAGCGTTGTATATATTCTGACGAAAGATGTAGACGTGCTGTCCGGATTCAGTTTGGGAGCATCTTCAATTGCGCTGTTTGCGCGTGTTGGCGGTGGTATCTATACAAAAGCTGCAGACGTAGGGGCTGATCTGGTTGGAAAAGTAGAAGCCGGAATCCCTGAGGATGATCCGCGTAACCCTGCAGTAATCGCAGACAACGTAGGGGATAATGTAGGAGATGTTGCAGGAATGGGAGCCGACTTATTTGAATCTTATGTAGGATCTCTCGTTTCTGCACTGACACTTGGTGTTGCGGTTTCTGCAATTTCCGGAGTTGTATTCCCGCTTGCGATCGCGGGATGTGGACTTGTAGCATCCATTATCGGTACATTCTTTGTAAAAGGGGATGAGAAAGTAAGTCCGCAGAAAGCCCTGAAGATGGGAAGCAATATTGCGGCACTTCTGGTTGTGATCGTGTCTCTTGTACTGAGTAAGGTTTTATTTGGAAACTTTGACGGAGCGATCGCCGTAATCGCAGGTCTGATCGTAGGTGTTCTCATTGGTCTGATTACAGAATGCTATACATCAGCAGATTACAATCCGGTGAAGAAGATCGGAGAGCAGTCTGAGACAGGACCGGCAACCACGATCATCAGTGGAATCGCAGTCGGAATGCAGTCAACAGCAATCCCGCTGATCCTGATCTGCATCGGTATTTTTGTAGCATATCAGGTAGACGGATTGTACGGAATTGCTCTGGCAGCAGTGGGAATGCTTTCTACAACTGGAATTACAGTTGCGGTGGATGCATATGGTCCGATCGCCGATAATGCCGGCGGAATCGCAGAAATGTCAGGTCTGGACAAATCGGTACGTGAAATCACTGATAAACTGGATTCTGTAGGAAATACAACAGCAGCTATGGGAAAAGGCTTTGCAATCGGTTCTGCTGCGCTGACAGCACTGGCACTGTTTGCTTCGTATTCTCAGGCAGTACATCTGGAAAGTATCAATGTGCTGGATTATCGTGTGATCATCGGATTGTTTATCGGAGGAATGCTTACATTCCTGTTCTCTGCATTTACCATGGAATCCGTATCTAAGGCAGCATATAAGATGATCGAGGAAGTAAGACGTCAGTTCCGTGAGAAACCGGGAATTATGAAAGGAACGGAAAAACCGGATTATAAGTCTTGCGTATCTATCTCTACGACAGCTGCACTTCATGAGATGCTTCTTCCGGGAGCAATGGCAGTTGTTGTGCCGATCCTGGTCGGAATCGTGTTAGGAGTGGAAGCTCTTGGCGGACTTCAGGCAGGTGCGCTTGTGACAGGTGTTCTCATGGCGATCTTTATGGCAAACTCAGGTGGTGCCTGGGATAATGCCAAGAAGTACATCGAAGAAGGAAATCACGGCGGAAAAGGAAGCGAGGCTCACAAGGCAGCGGTTGTCGGAGACACTGTTGGAGATCCGTTTAAAGATACATCAGGACCATCCATCAATATCCTGATCAAACTGATGACAGTTGTGTCACTTGTATTTGCGCCATTGTTTATGGCGATCGGTGGATTACTGTAAGATATTTCATAGAACAGTCGATTTTCAGCTTGAAAATTGGCTGTTTTTATGCTGATTCTGCTGGCTGCAAGAAACACTGGTGGATCGGATTTTGTTATCAGGGGGAATGAAAACCAGATTTCCACCATATGAAATAAAGAGGGAAACTGTCAATTAATGAAACAGTTTCCCTCTTTTTAATTAAATCGTTTCTCCGTTTTTATATTTCTGCAGTACATGCTGGATTCTCTCATCCGGGCTTAAGATACTGCTGATAGAACCGTCGTGGTTCAGTGTATCGATGATCAGAGCGATATATTTGCTCATGTCACAGTTGATATAGTATGGTCTTGATAATAATTCCGGTGTCTGATAGATCAGGTTAGTTGTCAGAATACCGGAGATTGTTCCGTCCTCATATGCCTGATCGAACTTGTCCAGACCGTTTGTGAAAAAGACCAAATGTAGCTGCAGCAAAAGATTCGTTTTGCTTTTCTGCGTTTCAGCTCTGTTGCAACTTCGATGATAGAATCTCCGGAAGAGATCATGTCATCGATAAATGATCACGTCTTTGCCTTCTACAGAGCTTCCTAAGAATTCGTGGGCAACGATCGGGTTGCGTCCGTTGACGATCTGTGTATAATCACGGCGTTTGTAGAACATACCCATATCCAGTCCAAGTACGTTTGCAAGGTAGATCGCACGGTTCGTACCACCTTCATCCGGGCTGATCGCCATCATGTGGTCACTGTCGATCTGCAGATCTTTTACATTGCGCAGAAGTCCTTTGACAAACTGGTAAGTTGGAGGAACTGTCTCAAATCCGCTCAGCGGGATGGCATTGGATACACGAGGATCGTGCGCATCAAAAGTAATGATGTTATCAACGCCCATGCGTACCAGTTCCTGAAGTCCGAGTGCGCAGTCTAAAGACTCGCGGCTTGTTCTTTTGTGCTGACGGCTTTCGTAAAGGAATGGCATGATCACATTGATGCGGCGCGCCTTTCCTCCGACTGCAGCGATTACACGCTTTAAGTTCTGGAAATGGTCATCCGGTGACATATGGTTTGTGTTTCCTGTCAGAGAATAGGTGAGGCTGTAGTTGCATACGTCGACCATCAGATAGAGATCTTTTCCACGAACAGACTCTTTGATGATTCCTTTTGCCTCTCCGGAACCGAATCTCGGAACATCGGCATCAATGATAAAAGTATCTCTGTCATAACCGGTGAAAGCGACATCTCCTTTATGTTCAGAACCGCTTTCTTTGCGCCATTTTACCAGATAATCATTGACCTTGTCTCCAAGACCTTCGCATCCTCTGACCGGAATCAGTCCGAGCGCTCCTACTGGAATATTTTCTAAGTTTCTTTCTTTTCGACGTAACATTAATTTTCCTCCCTGTTTTTTAATTTCTTTTTGATTCGGATGTCATCGCCTATCAGTTTCAACATGATATAATTACTTGTGATTCTGGAAAAGGACCGTTCTGTATAAAGATCAGCCAGAGTGTCCAGTGACAAGTTTGTTGATATAATTGTAGAACGGCTGTTAAGCAGTCGTTCGTTGATGCATGTGAAGAACTGGGATGCAATAAAATTGTTCGTATATTCGGTTCCCAGATCATCAATGATCAGACAGTCACAGTTGTAGATCAGTTCAAACATATTCTGCGCATCTACATCTTGCTTGTCAAACGCATGTTTTGCAAGACTGGAAAAGAACTTGGATGCAGAAAAGTAAAGAACAGAATACTCTTTATCCATCAGTTCCTTTGCAATGCAGTTGGACAAAAAGGTCTTGCCCACACCAACATCTCCATACAGAAAAAGATTCTGGAAATCTGTTCCGAAAGAGGTGACGAAATTCCGGCAGATCCGCAGGGCATCTTCAATTACCTGGCGGGAAGAACGGCCGGTCTTCGGGTCAATAAAGTTGGTGGAATAGTAGTCCAGAGCAAAGTTGCTGAAGTTTTCTTTTTTGTAGAATTTCTTTTAAGTTTGACTGTTCATAAAGTAAGTCAATGATGGCTTTTTTGTAAACAGTGACATTTTTGGTTTCCGATATATCCGGTATCTTTACAATTCGGACAATCATAGACCGGTTCCAGATAATCAGCCGGAAAACCACTGGATCGTAAAAGCTCCTGCTTGCTGGCGCGTAAAATGGCAAGCTCTTCTTTTAAAGAAGAAATTGCTTTTTGATCGCCGTTTAACAGGCGTTTTCCATATTGAACAGACAAAATGGAAATGGAATCATCCAGTGATTTAAATTCAGGCAGCTGACGGTAGACCTCTTCATAATGCTGTGTCAGTATATCATGGTTTCGGAGTTGTTTTTGCTCGTACTTACGCATAATCGCCTGATATTGTGAATTTTTTAGTCCCACGACAGTGCTCTCCTTCTAATTGCTGTTTAATAGTTGCTCCTCCAGAGAATCCATGTCATATGAACGGCGTTCGAAATTGTTCAGATTTCTGGAGACAGGTTTTGCCTTTGGAGCTGAGGCAGCCGAAACGGCTTTTTGTTTCTGGTATGCATCATCCAACACCGAAATATCTTTCAAATGATGTACATGGCTGTTGTGCCATCTGGTCAGGATCGTGTCTGCATATTCAAAGCTTGGCTGATGAGTTGCAGAAATTGTTCTGCTGCAGGCTTCTTCGATGATGTCCAGAGTAAATCCATAGGTATCGGTCCATTTCTGGATATACGAAACCTCAGATGCGGCAGGTCCCCGATTTTTGATTCCGAAAGCATTCAGAACAGTGTAGCAGTTTTTGTTATAACTGCGGGATTGCTGTTTTGCCTGCTCTTTGGTAGTGATCCCGCTGTCTGCCCAGGATAAAGCGACCTTCTGAATATAATGAATACTTTTGTGGCCGTTTTCCACGCAGGATTCGATCAGATATTCGATCAGGTCAGCCGACATGCCGAGATGATCATAAAAATAAGTGATCGCATCCATATCTGTCTTTGTCAGAGTCTTACCAAGATACTGTTCCGCAATGAACAGGAGCGATTTTAGCTGCTTTTGCGCCTTTGCGGCATCTGCGTGCGCCGCCGGGCGGGAAACAGAAGCTGCCACAGCTTTGGGAGTAGCAGGCTTGACAGAGACGACCGGTGCGGAAGGCTTTTTGGCCGCAGTGATCGGTATCTGTGCTTGGGTCTGGGGAATCTGGATCAGTTCCAGTTCACAGACATGTCCCTCTGCATCACATTCCATCTGAAGAAGTCCTTTGGATTCCCAGTATTTGAATGCGCGCAGGATATCATTTTCTGTGTTGTTCAGACAGTCTGCAACTGCAGAAACTGTCAGAGAAGAGCCGGCATTATCCAAATGTCTTAAAAGGAACAGATATACTTTTACAAATTCGCCGTTTGCCTGCACCATATAGTGATCGATAAAGTCGTTCGCAACCAGTGTGGCATTTGTCTGGAATTTGTTTTTTAACGTAAATGTCTTCATAGTCCTCTCCCTGTTTTCCGGAATTCATACGCTGCTCTCTCATGCGCAAAGGTATTATAGCATCTTATCTGAACGGGCAAAAGCCTTTTTTCAAGGGAAAATCTGCTTTTTTGTGAATAACCCATGTGGATAATGTGGATAAGTCCTATTTTAAGAGATCTTCTCCAATTTTTACCACATCTCCGGCACCCATTGTAAGAACAAGATCTCCTGCATTCCAGTTTTCTTTGAGAAATGTTTCGATCTCTGCAAAGGATGGAAAATAGTGAGAATCTGTTCCAAGGCTGCGGATCGCGTCTGAGAGCGCTTCAGAGGATACCCCAAGAGTATCTGTTTCCCGTGCGGCATAAATATCGGCAAGAATCACATGATCTGCATGGGAAAGAGCTTCTGCAAATTCCTGGAAAAATGCTTTGGTCCTTGTGTATGTGTGCGGCTGGAATACGCACCAGAGTTTGCGGTGCGGATAGTGCTTCGCAGCCTTTAAAGTTGCTTTGATCTCTGTCGGATGATGTGCATAGTCATCTACGATGGTGACATCATCGATCGTTCCCTTGTATTCAAAACGGCGGTCTGTTCCGGAGAAGGAAAGCAGGCCTTTCTGAATCGTATCCATGGAAAGTCCCAACAGCTCCGCTGTTGCGATCGCGGAAAGGGCGTTGGACACATTGTGATCTCCGGTCACGGAAAGGACGATGTGTGTGTCCAGCTTTCCGTTTCGGAAGAAATCAAATGCAACCCGACCTTTTTCATCGTAGGTGATATTCTGCGCACTGTAGTCAAATTCTGGAGACATTCCGTAAGTCACCACGCTGCAGTCCAGACCTTCGCAGATTTCCTGATACTGATCGATCTCTCCGTTAATGATCAGTGTTCCGTCAGATGGCAACAGGGCTGCAAACTGATGAAAGGAGTGACGGATATCTTCCAGATCTTTAAAGAAATCCAGATGATCGGCTTCAATGTTCAGGATGATGCTGATCTTCGGGAAAAAGTGCAGGAAGCTGTTTGTATATTCACAGGCCTCTGTGACGAAGATGCCGGAGCTTCCGACCCGGATATTTCCGCCGATGGCCTGCAGAATCCCGCCCACAGAGATGGTAGGATCTGTGTCACCTGCCAGCAGAACATGAGAGATCATGGAAGTTGTTGTCGTCTTGCCATGAGTTCCTGATACTGCGATCGGAGTTTTGTAATTAGCCATCAGCTGTCCAAGCAGCTCCGCACGGGTCAGCATTGGGATTTTTTTTGCAACAGCTTCCATCAGCTCTGCATTTTCTCTGCGGATCGCGGCAGTGTATACGACGCAGTCGATCCCGTCGATGATATTGGATGCTTTCTGACCATAAAAAATCTGAGCCCCTTTTGCTTCCAGATGTTCGGTAAGCGGAGAGACTTTCGAGTCAGAACCGGATACGGTAAATCCTTCTTTTAGAAGAATCTCGGCAAGACCGCTCATGCTGATGCCGCCGATACCGATAAAATGAACGTGAATAGGCTGTTTGAAATTGATTTTATACATATGATGATTACCTTCCCTTACTATGAAAATAGTTGAAAATCTTGTGTGTTTTATTTTAAAAGTAAAAAGTTTATTAAATTTAGTCATAAAATTTCTTTGCAGTTTATATTATACTATATATGGGGAAAATTAAAAGAAGTTCTTTTTGTACCAAATAAACAAAAAGGAAAAAGATTATGCAAAATTTTTGTAAAAAACATGTACGGATGAGAAAAATATGGTATAATAACAGCAATCAACTAGAAATGAGGTGACTACATGATTAAGAAGGAAATGATTGCCATGCTGCTTGCAGGCGGACAAGGCAGTCGATTGGGAGTTCTCACTGCAAAGGTTGCAAAACCGGCAGTGGCTTTTGGAGGGAAATATCGGATCATTGATTTTCCATTGAGTAACTGTATTAATTCAGGAGTAGACACGGTGGGTGTATTGACGCAGTATCAGCCGCTGCGTTTGAATACCCATATTGGAATCGGGATCCCGTGGGATCTGGACCGTAATATCGGCGGAGTTACAATCCTTCCTCCTTATGAGAAGAGCGCGAACAGCGAGTGGTATACCGGAACGGCTAATGCCATTTATCAGAATCTGGATTACATGGAGACTTACAATCCGGATTATGTGCTGATTCTTTCAGGAGATCATATTTATAAGATGGATTATGAAGTAATGCTGGATTTCCACAAGGCAAATCATGCGGATGTTACGATTGCAGCGATGCCGGTGCCGATGGAAGAGGCAAGCAGATTTGGAATTGTAGTCACAGATGAAGAAAGCAAGATTAAAGAATTTGAAGAGAAGCCGGAGAAGCCAAGCAGTAATCTGGCATCCATGGGAATTTATATATTCAGCTGGCCGGTATTGAAAGAAGCTCTTCTGAAATTATCCGAGCAGCCGAATTGTGATTTTGGAAAACATATCATTCCATATTGTCACGAAAACGGAAGAAGAATGTTTGCTTATGAATACAACGGATATTGGAAGGATGTCGGAACATTGAGTTCTTACTGGGAAGCGAATATGGAGCTGATTGACATCATTCCGGAATTCAATCTGTATGAAGAGTTCTGGAAGATTTATACAAACAGTGCCAATATTCCGCCCCAGTATATCTCGGATCAGTCTGTGGTAGACCGTTGCATCATCAGCAATGGTTCTGAGATTTACGGAGAAGTACATAATTCCGTATTAGGCGGAGGAGTTACGATCGGAAAAGGCAGTATCGTGCGGGATTCTATCCTGATGCGTGATGTTGTGATCGGAGATAATTGCGTGATAGACAAGGCGATTATTGCGGAAGGCACTGAGATTGGCAACAATGTTGTGATCGGAATCGGAAGCGAGGTTCCGAACAAAGAAAAACCGAATATTTACAGTGGCGGACTGGCTACGATTGGAGAAAACTCCAGAATTCCATCCAATGTACAGATTGGCAAAAATACTGCAATCAGTGGTTATACCGTGCCGGAAGATTACAGCGATGGAGTACTTGCAGGCGGCGAGACATTAATAAAGGCAGGTGAACGTTCATGAGAGCAGTAGGGATTATCTTGGCAGGTGGAAGCAGCAGAAAAATGAGGGAGCTGACAGCGAAACGTGCAGCTGCGGCGATGCCGGTGGCAAGCAGTTACAGAGCGATTGATTTTGCACTCAGCAATATGACAAATTCGCATATACAGAAAGTGGCAGTTCTGACACAGTATAATGCGAGATCTTTAAATGAACATCTGAATTCCTCAAAATGGTGGGATTTCGGAAGAAAACAGGGTGGTCTGTATGTATTTACACCGACGATCACTGCGAATAACGGGGACTGGTACAGAGGAACAGCCGATGCGATCTATCAGAATCTGGATTTCCTGAAAAAGTGTCACGAACCATATGTGATCATTACATCCGGAGACGCGGTGTACAAGCTTGATTATAATAAAGTCCTTGAATACCATATTGCAAAGAAAGCGGATATTACAGTTGTGTGTAAGGATCTGGATGACAGAGAAGATGCGACTCGTTTTGGTACGGTACGCATGAACGAATCTGCCAGAATTGAAGAGTTCGAAGAAAAGCCTATGGTGGCAAAATCCCAGACGATCTCTACAGGAATCTATGTAATCAGAAGAAGGCTTCTGATCGATCTGATAGAGCATTGCGCAGAGGAAGAGAGACATGATTTTGTAACCGATATTCTGATTCGTTATAAGAATCTGAAGAAAATTTACGGTTATAAGATAAACAGCTACTGGAACAACATCTCAACAGTGGATGCATATTACCAGACAAATATGGATTTCCTGAAGCCGGAAGTGAGAAAGTATTTCTTTAAGGATGCTCCGAGTGTGTATTCCAAGGTGAGCGATCTGCCGCCTGCAAAATACAATCCGGGAGCAGCCGTCAAGAACAGCCTTATAGGAAGCGGAAGTATCATCAATGGAACTGTGGAAAACTCCATTATCTTCAAAAAAGTATTTGTCGGCAATAACTGTGTGATCAAAAATTCAATCATTTTAAATGATGTATATCTCGGGGACAATACATATATTGAAAATTGTATTGTAGAGAGCAGAGATACGATCAGAGCCAATACACGTCATGTTGGTGAGAGTGGTGTAAAAGTGGTAGTTGAAAAAAACGAGAGGTATGCATTATAAGGAATTGAGACAGTAATGCAGACGGAGAAAGGAGACTTGAACAGTATGCAGATTACAGATGTTCGTGTGCGCAAGGTGACAAAAGAGGGAAAATTAAAAGCAGTTGTTTCGATTACGATTGATAATGAATTCGTAGTTCATGATATCAAGGTGATCGAAGGGGAAAAAGGCTTGTTTATCGCAATGCCGAGCAAAAAAGCTCTGGATGGGGAATATCGCGATATCGCACATCCGATCAATTCCGGTACAAGAGAAAAGATTCAGAATACGATATTGGATCGGTATCAGGAATCTCTGGAAGCAGATACGGAAGAATCTGGGGAAATGTAAGAAGAGGAAAATAAGAGCAGCGGCTGTCTCATGGATAAACGATGAGGCAGCCGCTGTTTTTAAAAAGAGAGAAAAATTGCGAAAGAACGGAATTCCTGTTAAAATGGTAAAGTATTAAAATCAGAAGGAGGGACAGGATGAATCAATTGTTATTACTGGCAGGAGTGGTGATCGTGGCCTGCATTTTAATGAACCGCATCGCTGCTAAACTTCCGCTGCCGTCACTGTTATTGTTTATCGGTCTTGGAATGTGCTTTGGAGTAGATGGTTTTTTCAAGATTCCGTTCGATGATTATGAACTGTCAGAGGCAATCTGTTCGGTCAGTCTGTTGTTTGTCATGTTCTATGGTGGTTTTGGAACAAATCTAAAGACTGCAAAACCGGTAATGGGAAAAGCATTCTTACTTTCCACAGCCGGCGTAGTGATGACCGCAGCGCTGGTAGGGGCAGCAGCGCATGTGCTGTTGGGAGTGGGCTGGATGGAAGGGATTTTGATCGGATCGGTCATTGCATCTACAGATGCAGCGTCCGTATTTAATGTACTGAGATCCAAGCAGCTCTCTCTGAAGTACAATACAGATTCTCTTTTGGAGCTGGAGTCGGGATCTAACGATCCGATATCTTACATGATGACGATTCTGATGATCTCTCTTGTTTCCGGAGAGCAGATCTCGGTAGCCGGTCTTCTGCTGAAACAGATTCTGATCGGAGCAGCCTGCGGCTTCTTGATCGGAAAAGCTTCTGTCTTTATTTTGAATCAAATTGATTTTGGGATGAAACAGGGAAGAACGATCTTTTTATTTGCAGCAGTGATCGTTGGATATGCGCTGCCGTCTGTTGCCGGTGGAAATGGATATCTGAGTGTATATTTGTGCGGAATTCTGATTGGAAATCGGTTTATACCGGACAAAAAAGAGATGGTCCACTTTTTTGATATTCTGACAGAGATTGCACAGATGGTTATTTTCTTCTTGCTGGGATTGCTTGTAACGCCGTCACAGCTGCCGGAAGTGTTTGTTCCCGCATTGCTTTTATGTCTTTTTATGCTGTTTATCGGGCGTCCGGTGTCAGTGCTTGCGATATTAAAGCCGTTTGGTGCATCCTGGCAGCAGATCGGCGTTGTTTCCTGGGCCGGATTGCGGGGAGTGGCATCGATTGTGTTTTCTATTTATGTTGTCTTATCCGGCATTCCGATGACATACAATTTGTTTAACATGGTATTTGTGATTGTACTGCTGTCTCTTGCGGTTCAGGGCACCTTGCTTCCGGTTGTATCCAGAAAGCTGGAAATGATCGATAAGAATGCCAATGTCATGCGGACGTTTAATGACTATCAGGATGAAAATGATATTTCTTTTGTCAAGATCAAGATCACTGACAATCATCCGTTTGCAGGAAAAACACTAAAAGAAATCGAAATGCCGCCGGGAGTCTTAGTGGTACTGCTGTTTCGGGGACAGGAGACAATGATGCCGAATGGGGATACATCTTTAGAAGGCGGCGATCTGCTGATTTGTGCAGCCCCGGCCTTTGAAGACCGGGAAAATCTGACATTGTATGAGGTGGAAATTGACAAAAATCATAAATGGCGGGATAAACCAGTGAATGAGCTGGACCAGAAAGCAGGGGTGCTCATTGTCATGGTCAAAAGAGAAGGAAGCACTCTCATTCCCAATGGAAATACGATTATCCGACAGGATGATCTGCTGGTGTTTCGTCGGCAAAAACACGCAAAACAGGCGCATGGGTAAATTCCATGTGCTTTTTTGTTTTTGGATGTGCGAATTCCAGACGGCAGGCAAAGAGCTGCAGTTGGGAAAAAGAAGTCTGGTTCGGACCATATTTTCGGTCTCCTGCGATGGGACAGCCAAGGTGAGCCATTTGTACCCGAATCTGGTGATGACGTCCGGTATCCAGATGAATCTCTGCCAGTGAAAATTCCGCTGTTGTTTTTGCAATATGGTAGGAAAGGCGTGCAACTTTGGCGCCCGGCGTCTCTTCTGTACAGATTCTGGAAGTGTTCGTGCGCCCGTCTTTGACAAGATAATCTTCTAAAATTCCGTCAGCAGTCTGTGGGCATCCGAGAAGAACCGCCTGATAATATTTGCCGAAGCCAAAACTCTGGAGCTGACGGTTCAGCTCTTTGGCAGCGGCAGGTGTTTTGGCAAATACAAGCAGCCCTTCTACCGGCTGATCCAGCCGATGGATCACTGCAAGGTAAGGTTGTTTTTTGTGTGCGCTGTTCTGATAGATATGATTTTTTAAAATGCTGACCATATCCGGAAGCCCGGGGCGGCTTGTCTGAGTCGGGATACCGGCAGGTTTCAGACATACGATGATGTCCTGGTCTTCATATAAAATATGTGGCTTCATTTTGATACGCTCCTCTTGTGAAATCTGCTACAATTATCATATAAAACAAAAGAGTGGTCAAGGGATTCTTGACTTTTACAGAAAACATCTCTAAACTGATTTACATAGAGTGATCTGCTGGAAATCAGAGACAGGATACTTTAGGAATTGACTGGCGGCAGGAGGTTGAAGATATGAGGACAAATTGGGAGTGGGAACAGTTCGGTGAGGATATCAGACGGACCGTGCAGGATGCAGTGGACTCCAGAGATTTTCGGAGATTGAATCAGACCATTACAGATACAGTAAACAGTGCCTTTCATGAATTTACAGACGGGATGAGAAACCCCCGCGGAGGATATCAGTATCAGAAAGCGGACTATGGTACCGGGAGGCAAAAGGACAGGACAAAGGGTGCCTGGCAGAATCTGGATTTGAATCAGTTAAAACGCCCCACATTGTATGCTGGGACGAGAGCGAAAAAAGCAGCAGGACTGACGATGACGATCACAGGTTATACGATTGCAGGATGTCTTTTGATCGGCGGACTGATCACAGGTGTGACCGGGATGCTGCTTGGAGCGGGAGTCGGTGTATCCGTCGCACTTAGTATACAGGTGATCCTTCTGGCAGTATTTACGGCGCTTGGAATCACCGGGACAAAACTTTTAAGCAGGGTGAAGCGGTTTCAGACTTATATAGAAGAGCTACAGGGCAGAGAATATGGAAATGTGAAAGATCTGGCGCTGAGGGTACAGAAAAAAGACAAATTTGTAGTAAAAGATCTGGAAACTATGATCAGAAAAGGATGGTTTCTTCAGGGGCATCTGGATGAGCAGAAAGCGTGTCTGATGACCAGCAGGGAAGCATTTGAGCAGTATCAGGAACTGATGGCACAGGCAAGGCAGCAGAAAGCCAGAGAGCAGGAGACGAAAGAGAGACAAAAAGCAGACGCTGACAGAAGAGCAGGTCTGGATCCGAAAGTACAGGAAGTGATTGAAGCGGGAAATGCATATATCCGCAAGATCCGGGAATGTAATGATGCAATTCCGGGAGAAGTGGTATCAGAAAAGATGTCCCGAATGGAGCTTTTGACAAAACGGATCTTTGCGCGGGTAGAACAGAACCCGGAAGTGGTGACCGATATTCGCAGGCTGATGGAATATTATCTTCCGACGGCAGTCAAGCTTTTAGAGGCATATGAGGAGCTGGATGCACAGCCTGTGCAGGGGGAGAATATTCTTTCTTCGAAAAAGGAGATTGAGGATACACTGGATACATTGAATATCGCATTTGAAAAGCTTCTGGATGATCTGTTTCAGGAGACAGCGTGGGATGTGTCCTCTGATATTTCTGTGCTGAAGACAATGCTGGCGCAGGAAGGACTTACGAAAAATGACTTTTCAACAGGAGGAAAATGATGAGCGAAGAATTGAAAGATTTTCAGACAGCACCGACACTGACACTGAATCCATTTGCGGAGGAAGAAAAAGCACAGCCGGAAGTGAAAAAAGAAGAGCCTCTGATGGATGAAAATGTTCTGTCAGAAGAAGAGAGAAAGATGGCAGATCAGTTTGCAAATCAGATCGACCTGACCAATTCTGCCATGATCCTGCAGTATGGTGCGGGAACTCAGAGCAAGATGGCGGATTTTTCAGAGACTGCACTGGAAAATGTAAAGACGAAGGACTTGGGGGAAGTGGGAGAACTTCTCGGGAATGTTGTGAAGGAGCTGAAAAATTTTGACGAGGAAGAAGAAAAAGGATTTTTCGGAATCTTCAAAAAGCAGGCAAATAAGATTCAGGCACTGAAAACAAAATATGCCAAGGCGGAGACGAATATCAACCAGATCTGCCAGGCTCTGGAGGGACATCAGGTACAGCTGATGAAAGATGTTGCGATTCTGGATAAGATGTATGAATTGAACCTGACATATTTTAAAGAGCTGACGATGTATATTCTGGCAGGAAAGAAAAAGCTGGAAGAAGTGCAGGAGGGACAGTTGAAGGAACTCCTGACGAAAGCGCAGGCCAGCGGACTTGCAGAGGATGCACAGGCGGCCAGAGATCTGGAGGCGATGTGCGGAAGATTTGAAAAGAAGGTTCATGATCTGGAACTGACGAGAATGATCTCCATCCAGACAGCACCGCAGATCCGACTGGTACAGAACAATGATACCGTGATGGTGGAAAAGATCCAGTCCACGATCGTGAATACAATTCCGCTGTGGAAGAGCCAGATGGTACTGGCGCTCGGTGTGGCGCATTCTGCACAGGCGGCAGCAGCTCAGAGGAAAGTGACGGATATGACAAACGAACTGCTGAAAAAGAATGCGGATACATTGAAGATGGCGACGCTGGAAACTGCAAGAGAATCTGAGCGTGGAATCGTGGATATGGAAACACTAAAAGCGACAAATGAATCCTTAATCTCTACGTTGGATGAAGTGATGCAGATTCAGCAGGAAGGAAGGCAAAAACGTCAGGAAGCAGAGGCAGAGATGCAGCGTCTGGAAAATGAATTGAAACAGAAATTGCTGCAGGTGCGCTGATCGCTTGACAATCGTGAGAAATTCAGTTAGAATTCACGATGAATATGTTAGATGGGTGAAGAACAGGATTAGTATATATCGGAGAACGGCACAGAGAAGAAGCAGTCAGGTGAGAGGCTTCTGCGGAAAGGGTATAGAACCGGCCTGGGAGCTTTCGCATGAAAATGCGGCGTAGAACCGGCGTTAACGGTGTAAGAGAGAATCACAGAGATACTGTGGTTAATCAGGGTGGTACCGCCGAGTCTTTCGGTCCCTTATCGGGAAGGAAGGCTCGGCTTTTTTACGAAAAAATACAGGGCAGGATACTTCCCAGAAGAAACAAAAACAGAGAAGAAAGAAGAGGAGAACATTATGGCAAAAGAAAAAAAACTGGTAGAATCCATTACGGCCAGAGAAGTAGATTTTGCACAGTGGTACACAGATGTGGTGCGCGAAGCAAAATTGTGTGATTATTCAGGAGTAAAAGGATGTTTGAATTATCTTCCGAACGGATATGCAATCTGGGAGAATATTCAGGCAAACCTGGACAAACGTTTTAAAGAGACAGGTGTAGAAAACGTGTATCTTCCGGTATTGATTCCGGAAAATCTGCTTCAGAAAGAAAAAGATCATATCGAAGGATTTGCACCGGAAGTAGCGTGGGTAACACATGGAGGAATGGAAGAACTGCAGGAGAGATTCTGTATCCGTCCGACATCTGAGACTTTATTCTGCGATCTGTGGAGCAAAACAGTACAGTCTTACAGAGATCTTCCAAAAGTTTGGAATCAGTGGTGCTCTGTGCTGAGATGGGAAAAGCAACAAGACCATTCCTTCGTTCCAGAGAATTTTTATGGCAGGAAGGTCATACGATCCACGCAACATATGAAGAAGCAGAAGAAAGAACACTTCTGATGCGTGATGTATACAAGAGTTTCGTAGAAGACGATCTGGCAATTCCGCTTGTGACAGGAAGAAAGACACCAAGTGAGAAATTTGCAGGAGCACAGGATACGTATACAATTGAAGCGCTGATGCATGACGGAAAAGCACTCCAGTCAGGAACCAGTCATTTCTTCGGAAATGCGTTTGCGGATGCGTACGGAATCAGCTATTCTGATAAAGAAAACAAACTGCACAGCGTATATGAGACATCCTGGGGACTGTCCACACGTATCATCGGAGCTATCATCATGGTGCATGGAGATGACAGTGGTCTGGTACTTCCTCCGCACATTGCACCGGTTCAGACAAGAGTGATCCCGATCGCACAGCACAAAGAAGGTGTGCTTGATAAAGCTAATGAACTGCTTGCAGCATTGAAGGCAGCAGGATACAGAGCTTCCATCGATGATTCTGAAAAGAGCCCGGGATGGAAATTCAGCGAGCAGGAAATGGTCGGAATCCCGACACGTATCGAAATCGGACCAAAAGATATTGAAAATGGTCAGGTTGTTGTCGTTCGCCGTGACACAAGAGAAAAAATTGTAGTGGCAATGGATGAGCTGACAGAAAAACTGTCCGAAATCCTGGAGACAATTCAGAAAGATATGTTTGAGAGAGCGAAAGCATTCCTTGATTCTCATATCCACACAGCAGCAAATATGGATGAGATGGTGAAAGTGGCACAGGAAGAGATCGGATTTATCAAAGCAATGTGGTGTGGAGATGATGCCTGTGAAGAAGAAATCAAAGCTCAGACAGGCGGAGTGACATCCAGATGTATTCCAGAGGAACAGGAACAGATTTCAGATGTGTGTGTATGCTGTGGAAAACCGGCGAAGCACATGGTATATTGGGGTAAAGCGTACTAAAAATGGCATTTCAGAATATGGTGAACATGCAGCTGATGATGTTTCTGTTGGTTGCAGTCGGATTCCTGGTGAGAAAAAAGAATATCATTGGAGAGACAGGACGCAAAGACATGGTCAATTTCTGTCTGTATGTTACACTGCCGTTTAATATCTTCCATTCCTTTCAGATGGAATGGGAGTGGAGCATGCTCAAAAGCTTTGCCCAGGTTCTGTTTCTTGCGACAGGGTATTGTATTCTTTCTATAATAATGAGCTGTATCTTTTACAGAAAGGCTGAACCGGATAAGAGAAAGCCGCTTCGATATGGAACAATCGTTTCAAATGGCGGTTTTCTCGGAAATCCTGTGATCGAAGGGATTTATGGAACGAACGGATTGTTTTATGCTTCCGTGTTTATGCTTCCGGTGAGGATCGTCATGTGGAGTGTGGGAACATCCTGCTTTATGAAAGAAAAAAGTGAAAGTCTGGTAAAAAAGGTGCTGACACATCCATGTATTGTGGCCATCTATCTGGGACTTTTCGTCATGATCGCAGGAATGTCCTTCCCGGTAAGTGTGGAAAATACGATTTCAGGGATCAGCAGCTGTAATACACCCCTCAGTATGATGTTGGTGGGCATGATGCTGGCAGAGATGAATCCGAAAGGAATACTGGATGGAACAATGGTGCTTTACACCATTGTCCGACTGATCCTGATCCCGGCAATTTTATTCGGGCTTACCGCACTGCTTCCGATTCCTGCATTACTTCGGGGAATTACGGTTATTATTGCGGGGATGCCGACACCGGTGACAACTGCACTGCTGTCTGCCAAATATCATGGGAATGAGGGATATGCAACAGGAATGATCTTTGTCACGACCATCCTGTCATTATTCACACTTCCGGTATGGTGCTGGCTCCTCGGATAAAAAAGAGAGAATAGTTGCAGAAAATCTTAGAAAATCCCTTGACTTTCGGGAAAAAACGTAATACACTAATTTAGCGTGCACAGGAGAAATTCTGTTTTTGTGCGCAAATATCAGATAATGAACCATTATCTGCAGCCCTTTCGGCATAAGCCGGAAGACAACGAGTGAAATCATAGGAGGTGAAAAAGAATGCCAACATTTAACCAGTTAGTTAGAAAAGGACGTCAGACTTCTGAAAAGAAATCTACAGCACCGGCACTTCAGAAAGGATGGAACTCCCTTCAGAAGCGTGCAACTGATGTATCTGCACCACAGAAGAGAGGTGTTTGTACAGCAGTTAAGACAGCTACACCTAAGAAGCCTAACTCAGCTCTGAGAAAAATCGCCAGAGTTCGTCTTTCTAACGGAATCGAAGTAACAAGCTACATCCCAGGAGAAGGACACAACCTTCAGGAGCATAGCGTTGTTCTGATCCGTGGAGGAAGAGTTAAGGACCTGCCAGGTACAAGATACCACATCGTCAGAGGTACACTTGATACAGCAGGTGTTGCTAAGAGAAGACAGGCTCGTTCTAAATACGGCGCTAAGAGACCAAAAGACGCTAAATAAGAAACAGAGCGCTTAGCAAAGAAGTAACTAAATAGTTAAATCGTATCACAAACAGAACTATGATTATCGTACCTTATTGGACGATACGTTCAATAAGTTAGGGCTGCGGATTTAGATACAATCGTCCCGCGGCCGCGACACATGAATTGTGATTCCATAGAAAGACACATGTGAGTACCGATGAATTAATCCCGGAAAGAATCCGGAAATTATGATTAAGGAGGGAAGGACCGTGCCACGTAAAGGACATACTCAGAAAAGAGACGTATTAGCGGATCCAATATACAACAATAAAGTTGTTACCAAACTTATCAACAACATCATGTTAGATGGTAAGAAAGGTGTAGCACAGAAGATTGTATACGGAGCATTTGAAAGAGTTGAAGCAAAAGCTGAAAAACCGGCGATCGAAGTATTCGAAGAGGCTATGAACAACATCATGCCAGTACTCGAAGTAAAAGCAAGACGTATCGGTGGAGCTACTTATCAGGTGCCGATCGAAGTCAGAGCTGACAGAAGACAGGCTCTCGCACTTCGCTGGATCACATTGTACTCCCGTCAGAGAGGCGAGAAGACAATGGAAGAAAGATTAGCTAACGAAATCCTGGATGCTGCTAACAACACAGGAGCATCTGTAAAGAAAAAAGAAGATATGCACAAAATGGCAGAAGCAAACAAAGCGTTTGCTCACTACCGTTTCTAAGAGCCAAAGCGGCAGCCGCAGATTGGCGGCTTAAGCAAATGGCATGTTCTCCGGGACTTTTTGTTTCGGGGAACTACAATATATTAGGAGGAAAAAACCTTGGCTGGAGAGAATATCCATTAGAGAGAACCAGAAATATCGGTATTATGGCTCATATTGATGCAGGTAAAACTACAACAACAGAGCGTATTCTTTACTATACCGGTGTTAATCATAAGATTGGTAATACTCATGAAGGTACTGCTACCATGGACTGGATGGAGCAGGAACAGGAAAGAGGTATTACAATTACTTCTGCGGCTACAACTTGCCACTGGACTCTGCAGGAAAACTGCAAACCAAAAGAGGGCGCTTTAGAGCACCGTATCAACATCATTGATACTCCGGGACACGTTGACTTTACAGTAGAAGTTGAGCGTTCCCTTCGTGTACTGGACGGCGCTGTCGGCGTTTTCTGTGCAAAGGGTGGTGTTGAGCCACAGTCTGAAAACGTATGGCGTCAGGCAGACACTTACAATGTACCAAGAATGGCATTCATCAACAAGATGGACATCTTAGGTGCAAACTTCTACGGAACAGTAGAACAGATCAAGACAAGACTTGGTAAAAATGCAATCTGCATTCAGCTTCCAATTGGAAAAGAAGATGAATTCAAAGGAATCATCGACCTTTTTGAAATGAAAGCATATATCTACAACGATGATAAAGGTGATGATATTTCTATCATTGATATCCCGGAAGAGATGCAGGAAGATGCAGAACTGTATCATACAGAGCTGGTTGAAAAGATCTGTGAATTAGATGACGATCTGATGATGGCATATCTGGAAGGAGAAGAGCCTTCTGTAGACGAACTGAAAGCGGCACTGAGAAAAGCTACATGTACATGTGATGCGATTCCGGTTTGCTGTGGTACAGCTTACAGAAATAAAGGTGTTCAGAAACTTCTGGATGCAGTTATCGAATTCATGCCATCTCCATTAGACATCCCGGCTATCACAGGTGTGGATGAAGATGGAAACGAAGTAGAGAGACATTCTTCAGACGACGAACCATTCTCTGCTCTCGTATTCAAGATTATGACAGACCCATTCGTTGGAAAACTGGCATACTTCAGAGTGTACTCAGGAACAATGAACTCAGGTTCTTATGTTCTGAATGCAACAAAAGAGAAAAAAGAGCGTGTTGGACGTATCCTTCAGATGCATGCCAACAAGCGCGAAGAACTTGATAAAGTTTATTCAGGAGATATCGCAGCTGCAATCGGATTTAAATACTCTACAACTGGAGATACAATCTGTGACGAGCAGCATCCGGTTATCTTAGAGTCCATGGAATTCCCAGAGCCAGTTATCGAGCTCGCGATCGAGCCTAAGACAAAAGCTTCTCAGGGTAAACTTGGAGAATCTCTTGCAAAACTTGCAGAAGAAGATCCGACATTCCGTGCGCATACAGATCAGGAAACTGGTCAGACAATCATTGCTGGTATGGGTGAGCTTCACCTTGAGATCATCGTAGACAGACTTCTGCGTGAATTCAAAGTAGAAGCGAACGTAGGTGCTCCACAGGTTGCTTACAAAGAATCCATCACAAAAGCAGTGGATATCGACAGCAAATATGCAAAACAGTCCGGTGGACGGGGACAGTACGGACACTGTAAAGTTAAATTCGAGCCAATGGATGTCAACGGTGAGGAAGTATACAAATTTGAATCTACTGTTGTCGGTGGTGCAATTCCGAAAGAATACATCCCAGCAGTTGGCGAAGGTATCGAAGAGGCAATGAAATCTGGTATCCTTGGAGGATTCCCGGTTGTCGGTGTACATGCTAATGTATACGATGGTTCTTACCATGAAGTCGATTCCAATGAAATGGCATTCCACATTGCCGGATCTCTGGCATTCAAGGACGCTATGAAGCAGGCTTCTCCTGTACTTCTTGAGCCAATCATGAAGGTAGAGGTAACAATGCCTGAGGAATACATGGGAGATATCATTGGAGATATCAACTCCCGTCGTGGACGTATTGAAGGTATGGATGACCTTGGCGGTGGTAAGATCGTTCGTGCATTCGTTCCATTGTCCGAAATGTTTGGATATTCTACAGATCTTCGTTCCAGAACACAGGGACGTGGTAACTACTCTATGTTCTTCGACAGCTATGAGCAGGTACCGAAGTCTGTACAGGAAAAAGTATTATCCAATAAAAATGCGTAAAAATCGCAAAAATGCTTGCTATTCGGCTGATTTTGAAATATAATCAGAATTAGCCGATTTAAAAGCGAAACCAATAAAATTGCCGTTTCAGGCGACAGATTTAAGGAGGATATTCAAAATGGCTAAAGCTAAATTTGAAAGAACAAAACCACATGCTAATATTGGTACTATCGGTCACGTTGACCATGGTAAAACAACATTAACAGCTGCTATTACAAAAACTCTTTCTGTAAGAGTAGAAGGAAACGCAGCAGTTGATTTCGAAAACATCGACAAAGCTCCAGAAGAGAGAGAGCGTGGAATCACAATCTCTACAGCTCACGTTGAGTACGAAACAGAGAAACGTCACTATGCACACGTTGACTGCCCAGGACATGCTGACTATGTAAAGAACATGATCACAGGCGCTGCTCAGATGGACGGAGCTATCCTTGTTGTAGCTGCTACTGACGGAGTTATGGCTCAGACAAAAGAGCACATCCTTCTGTCTCGTCAGGTAGGTGTACCTTACATCGTAGTATTCATGAACAAATGTGACATGGTAGACGATGAAGAACTTCTTGAATTAGTAGAAATGGAAATCCGTGAACTCCTGAACGAGTACGAATTCCCAGGAGATGACACTCCAGTTATCCAGGGATCTGCTCTGAAAGCTCTGGAAGATCCAAACGGAGAGTGGGGAGATAAGATCATGGAACTTATGGACGCTGTTGATGAGTGGATTCCAGACCCACAGCGTGACACTGACAAACCATTCCTGATGCCAGTAGAGGACGTATTCTCTATCACAGGACGTGGTACAGTTGCTACAGGTAGAGTTGAGCGTGGTGTTCTTCACGTATCTGACGAAGTTGAAATCGTTGGTATTCACGAAGACGTTAAGAAAACAGTTGTTACAGGAATCGAAATGTTCCGTAAACTTCTTGACGAAGCACAGGCTGGAGACAACATCGGAGCTCTGCTTCGTGGTGTTCAGAGAACAGAAATCGAAAGAGGACAGGTTCTCATCAAACCAGGCAGCGTAACATGCCAACAAAAAATTCACAGCTCAGGTTTACGTTCTGACAAAAGATGAAGGTGGACGTCATACTCCATTCTTCAACAACTATCGTCCACAGTTCTACTTCAGAACAACAGACGTAACAGGTGTTTGCGAGCTTCCAGAAGGAACAGAAATGTGCATGCCTGGAGATCACGTAACAATGACAGTTGAACTGATCCACCCAGTAGCTATGGAAGAGGGTCTTGGATTCGCTATCCGTGAAGGTGGACGTACAGTAGGATCTGGAAAGGTTGCTACAATCATCGAGTAATACAATCTGAATATAGATTTGTTATCGCAAGATAACGTTGTGTCCAAACGTAAGATACCCGTAGAACTTCGGTTCTACGGGTTTTTCTGTACTCTAAGAAAAGAATTGTTCGTAAATTTATCAGATTAAAAACAGTGAAACATTTGTCAGTAAGAGGAAATACAGGTAAATTAAAAATTGAAAAATCAGACTAGCGGTGCCAAAACGGTGCCAAAAAGAAACTCCGGCAGTTGCCTATGCTCACTTTTTAGATTTGTCAGTATCAGTTGCAGCTTCTAAAGCTGCTTTTTCTTTTTCAGCACGTTCTTTCTCAGCTTTGCGTCGGTTGTAGGTTCGATTCCACGCACGCTTGCGACGTTTCCGTTCTTTTTCGGCTAATTCTTCCGGTGTCAGTTCAGGCATTGGAACATCCAGCCTGCCTACATATTTGAGATAAATGTCTATTTCCTGTGTGCGTTCCCCTGTTGACTTGTCAGCTTCGTGAACTTCAATTCTGTCTATAAATTCGTGAATCATTGGTGTGGTCAGTTCAGAAAAATCTGTGTACTTATGAACCAGTGCGATGAATTTATCGACATTGGAAGCTTCCTGCTTCAAAACATTGGATTTTCTAACCTTTTCCAGAAATTCATCCTCATGTTCTTTGACATAGCTTGCCGTATAATGCAGTGTTGTCAAAAGCAGGTCTCTGACCACATCTGTTCTTACGTGGTGCTGGGAGCATTTGTTTTCAAAATGTCCCTTTGCCTTGCTGTAGGTAGAGCAGGTGTAATTATTCTGTGCATTGGTATATTTACCAGTCGGATTCCCATCCTTATCTTTTTTCTCATAGCCTTTCGTGCGGTGGTTGAACATTTTAGCACCACAATCTGCGCAAAACATGAGTCCGGTTAACGGATTTGCTTTGCCCTGTGCTATTGGGCGGTGCTTGGTCTCTCTGATTTTCTGAACCACATACCAGGTGTCTTCATCAACAATAGCTTCCTGCGTATCTCTGAATATCATCCAGTCCTCCGGATTAGTATATTGGGAATGCTTGTCTTTGCAAGATAGTAGGATGGACGCTCAACCTTTTCGTTTGTGAGTATTCTGGCAACCTGCATCGGTCCATTCCCTTCAATAATTAACTGGAAAATACGTCTTACCACAGCAGCGGCTTCTTCATCAACAAGCCAGTGGTTGTTATCTTCCGGTTTTTTTTTGTATCCGTAGATGGCATTAGAAGTCAGATGCTTGCCTTCCATACCCTTGTTGCGAAGTACAGACTTGATTTTTCTGCTGGTATCACGCACATACCATTCATTCATAATGTTTAAGAATGGTGCAAATTCATTGGATTCAGAATGTGTGCTGTCAACACCATTGGAAATGGCAATAAAGCGGACGCCTTTTTCTCGGAATAAAACCTCCGTATAAAAGCCTACTTCCAGATAATTTCTGCCGATTCGACTCATATCCTTGACGATAACACATCCGATTTTCCCTTCTTCAATGTCAGCAGTCAATCGTTTCCAATCGGGTCTGTCAAAGTTTGTGCCGCTATACCCATCATCGGTATAGTGTGCAAGGTTCGTAAAACCCTGTTCTTTGGCATATTTTTCAAGCATTTTCTTCTGGTTTACAATGCTGTTACTGTCTCCATTCAGTTCATCATCTCGTGACAGTCTCTCGTAAAGTGCTGTTATTTTGTTGTTGTCCGGTCTCTTCATAAAATCTCCTTTCCGAGGTAGCAATACCTCTGTGACCGGGCATCTATGGATGAATTTATTCTACCATAGATACAGGGTCACTGCTATATAATCTTGTGATTCGGGAACAGATTTTCTAAAATGACCATAAAAATGACAGGGTATGTAACCCTGTCATAAAGTCAGAAATTGTTCCTTCACTTATAGGAGAAATTCGAGGGGATAAACGGAACTGTTTTTTTCTAAACAATAGTATGTAAATGTTTACGACAAACTGGGAGTTTCCTACGATTCATCATATCTTATTTATCAGTTTTTCTATTAACGAATTCACTTCCTCCGGTGCATCGGTATTTGAATTATGTCCTGCATTTTTAATCCATGCAATAGGAATTCCAGTATTTTTATGCCATGCCTTATTGTAACGAATACAAGAACCGGCATGATCTTTTTCTCCACATATCAGTTGAGCCGGACAGTTTATTCTGTATGGAAGATTAGTTTCCATTGCTTCTGCCAATATTCTAAAACCATGACCTGCGATTTTGGCATATCTTTTTTGGTCACCATCGTAGATCATCATAATATCATGCATTAATTTTCTACCATATTCGGATGTAGCCACACCATTTGTTCCCGTTTTCAATAATGATTTCCAAGGATAGTATCTATATACTGGCTCCATTTTTTTCAGAAGCCACAGCTCGATTCCTGTTACATATTTTCTTTGTAAAGGAGCAGAATCAATAGAAATAAATCCTTTCAGCTTGTTGGGAAATAATTCTGCATACGCTTGACCAACATAACCTCCCATGGATTGTCCTATAATCACTGGATACCGAATGTTTTCCAAGCTCAAAATATCATCAAGCCATTTCGCTTTATCCGACAAAGAAAAATTAAATTCAAACGGCCAGGATTTTGCATGACCAGGTGCATCCCATACAAAAACATTATATATGCCTTCAAAGAATTCAATTTGTTTATCAAATAGTCTATGGTCGGCAGTTAAACCTGGAAGGAAAATCAAGGTTGCTTTTTCTGGATCTTGTCCCAGATTTATCCAATAATGAATACATCCACTTTGCGTTTTATATATCTTTTCATTCATTGCAAACACTCTTTCAAATTCAAGTTTTCTTTATTATAGTACTGATTAAAACGTGATACAACATATAAGAAGGACGGGAGTAAATAAATGTCCTGTCCATATCATTATGCTATGAATATATCAGTTGTCAGGGTTCCAGCCTATCCGCAAATACAGTTCATAATCACGCTTATCATCAGAAGCTCCATGCGGAAGCGAAACGGCATTTATTATTATGTATATCCGTGTGTGTACCGGGATAAAAAACTGACCTACCTTGCCTATGCAACGTCGAAAAGTCCGTTAGGGCCATTTACTTATCAAGGGGTAATTATTGATAATGCCAAATGCGACCCGAAATCCTGGAATATACACGGAAGCAGAGCCGGGAACCTATGAAATCAAAGTAACCTGTAAAGTAGATGTGGTACTGCATTCCGTGACCATTCAGTAAAGGAAATGCAAACCTATTTTTACAATAAATAACTCAAAACTATAATACGAAAAGAAAAATATATGCTATCTTTATCCAAAAGAGAAAGATTTGCAGGAGGATGAAACATGGAAACAGCAAAAATAAAAGAATTGGTCTCCAAAATGACTCTGGAGGAGAAAGCATCTTTGTGTTCCGGGCTTGATTTCTGGCACACAAAAGGAGTGGAACGTCTCGGAATCCCTTCGGAAATGGTATCAGACGGACCTCACGGACTCCGCAAGCAGGACGATAAAGCAGACCATTTGGGAATCAACGACAGCATTCAGGCTGTTTGCTTTCCAGCGGGATGTGCAACCGCATCCAGCTTTAACCGTGAGCTGGTGACAAAACTTGGAGAAACACTGGGGGAAGAGTGTCAGGCAGAAAATGTAAGCGCAATCTTAGGCCCGGCTATGAACATTAAGCGTTCCCCGCTGTGCGGACGTAATTTCGAATACTATTCAGAGGACCCGCTTGTGTCAACGGAAATGGCAGGTGCGCTTGTCCACGGCGTCCAGAGCAAACATATCGGAACAAGTCCGAAGCATTTTATGGCAAATAACCAGGAATATCACCGCTTAACAAGCTCTTCAGAAATGGATGAACGCACCATGCGTGAAATTTAACCTTTGCTTCTTTTTGTAAGGAATGGTAAAGAAGGAAAAGACCGTGGACC
>ENA-OQIT01000034-OQIT01000034.1-human-gut-metagenome-genome-assembly--contig:-NODE-34-length-38478-cov-4.215118_pt1 | contig 38478 bp, 33 predicted proteins | sample MGYA00242587_ERZ504752 | MGnify/ENA primary metagenome ERZ504752 (study PRJEB26092, sample SAMD00036352) | human gut metagenome | host: Homo sapiens | study: EMG produced TPA metagenomics assembly of... | reverse complement strand
ATATTATTTCTGTCAGGTCTTTTTCTTTTCTTTTTCCTTTTGTCCTTCGATGTAGGCAAGCACCTGGTCTCTGCTCCTGTCACTGACCGTTATGGCACAGTAAGACGGATTCCACAGATGCCCACCCCACAGTTCCTTTTTTAACTCCGGATACGCAAGAAACATCTGGCGTGCAAGATTTCCTTTCATGATCTTGATCATATCTGAAATATAAAACTGAGGTTTACAGTCCACAAGCAGATGGATATGATCCGGCATCACCTCCATTGCCAGAATCTGAAATTTATATTCTTCTGCAAGATTCTGTAACATTTCTTTGCATTCTGTATCGATTCCGTTTTTTAAAACCTTTTTTCTGTATTTTGTACACCAGACAAGATGATACTGCAAGGAATAGACATATCCCCTACCATATGAAAGTTTGTTTTTATCTATATTAAATATATCTTTTTCCATATAAATATTATACCATATGTATTGGTTTATGTAAACATTTGTTCTGTTGTTTAGTAAAAAAATTTGCGCGTCTAACTCATCACTGAAAGTAACGAGAATGCGACACGCAGTTATTCAAGCAGACTTTCTTCCAGTCTTCTGGATATTGTCACATATTCATCCAGCAATTTCTGAAGTTTTTCTGGATCTTTCTCTATATCTTCTCTGCTTTTTTCATATCTCATCACATAAAATGGCAGGAAAAAGAGTAGTTTCTTCTGAAAGATTACATCCTGTGTATATCTTTCTATGTAAATAGCCGGCAACTCATATTTTATTACCCGCCCATCCGGCATGATAATATCCATTCCAAGAGTATCTTTTCTGCCTTTTCCACGTAAATATAATACACAGGAATGAGGAAAATATATTTTGTACCGTCCATTCTCAATCTGCTTTGTTTCCAGACTGACAGCAAAATCATATTCTATCATTCGGATTACCATTTCTGCATCTCCGGTGCTCTGACATTCTATATGATAGATCTTGTCTGCTATTTTTAACCGGGAATCTGTAATCTTTTCTCCGTTCTTTGTCTGGTGTTCGTTTCTCTGCTGCTCAACTGCTATATCTGCGGGATAATTTGTGCCAAATACCTCGTTGATCAGCGGCACTACAAGCTCTGGCATTTTCTCCAGCATTGTTCTGAAAACATTATCAAATATGGTGTTATTTGCCATCTGATACACCTTTCCTGGCTGTTAGTTATCGTTCGCTTTTGTATTTTGATTATGTTTTCGGACGTATTCTTATTTCCAGATGCTTCGCATCTATGAAATTTTATCTTTTGTGCAAAGTGTTTTTGTTTTCGATCACCCTCTTTGCACTCTGTTTTGTATTTTCTATTGTAACAGATGCCTTCTCATTTTTCCAGTCAAATCTATGTTTTCAAGAACTTTTTGTTCCTTTATATTATATGTCTGTACGCAAAATTTTCCCGCACAAATGAATTAATGTATTATGTCACTACTGTAGCAAAAAGCCCCTGCAATACAGTCCTGATAACTGTACTGCCAGGGGCTTTATTTTTATTCAGAAGCAATTACTTCTATAAATATAGCGTATTATTTCTTTCTGACAATAACCTTATCCAGATGCCAGATATCATCTACATATTCCTGGATAGTTCTATCGGATGTGAACTTACCGCTGCATGCTGTGTTGAGGAGTGCTTTCTTAGCCCAGCCTTTTTCATCTCTGTATGCTGCTTCTACACGTTTCTGTGCGTCTGCATAGGAACGGAAGTCTGCGAGGATGAAGTAGCGGTCTGCTCTGTCTGTGTTCTTTGTATTGAGAAGTGAATCGTACAGGTCACGGAAGAGTTCTGTATCATTGGAGAAGGTTCCGTTGATGAGCTGCATCAGTACCTGACGGATTTCTTCGTCTGTGTTGTAGATTACGTTTGGATCGTATCCGCCGTTGTTTTCGTAGTTGATTACTTCGTCGGAGCTTAAACCGAAGATGAATGCGTTTTCTGCGCCAACTTCTTCTACGATCTCTACGTTGGCACCGTCCATTGTTCCAAGTGTAGGAGCACCGTTGAGCATGAACTTCATGTTACCTGTACCGGATGCTTCTTTACTTGCTGTGGAGATCTGCTCGGAAACGTCTGCTGCTGCGAAGATCCACTCAGCGTTGGATACTCTGTAGTTTTCGATGAATACAACTTTGATCTTGCCGTTGATGGAAGCGTCATTGTTTACTACATCTGCTACGGAGTTGATGAGTTTGATGATCTTCTTGGCTGTTGCGTAACCTGCGGATGCTTTTGCACCGAAGATGAATGTTCTTGGATAGAATTCCATTTCCGGATGCATCTTGATCTGGTTGTACAGATAGATAACATGCAGGATGTTCAGGAGCTGACGTTTGTACTCGTGAAGTCTCTTAACCTGTACATCGAAGATGGAGTGCGGGTCTACTTCTACGCCATTGTGCTCAAGGATGTATTTAGCCAGACGCTCTTTGTTCTTGAACTTAATGTTCATGAATTCCTGGAGTGCTTTCTCATCATCAGCATAAACTGCCAGTTTCTTTAACTGTGGAAGGTCTGTAACCCAGTCCGGTCCGATGTGCTCTGTGATCCAGTCTGCAAGGAGTGGATTTGCGTGGAGCAGGAAACGTCTCTGAGTGATACCGTTTGTCTTGTTGTTGAATTTCTTAGGCATCATTTCATAGAAGTCTTTTAATTCCTGATTCTTCAGGATTTCTGTATGAAGGCGTGCAACACCGTTTACAGAATAGCCTGCTGCGATTGCAAGGTGAGCCATCTTAACCTGTCCATCGTAGATAATTGCCATCTTTTTGATCTTCTCGTAATTTCCCGGATATTTTGCCTGGATCTCAAGGATGAAACGACGATTGATCTCTTCGATGATCTGGTATACACGCGGAAGCAGTCTGGAGAAGAGCTCGATCGGCCATTTCTCAAGTGCTTCGGACATGATAGTATGGTTTGTGTAAGCAACAGATTTGGTTGTTACTTCCCATGCTTCATCCCATCCGAGTCCTTCTTCGTCCATGAGGATACGCATTAACTCTGCTACTGCTACAGTCGGATGTGTATCATTCATCTGGAAGGTTACTTTTTTCATATAATTTATGGATATCGCCATGTTTCTTTTTATATTTGGCAATTGCTGCCTGGAGGCTTGCAGATACAAAGAAGTACTGCTGTTTCAGTCTCAGCTCTTTACCTGCATAGTGGTTGTCGTTCGGGTAAAGAACTTCTACGATATTGCGGGCAAGGTTCTCCTGCTCTACAGCTTTCTTGTAATCACCCTTGTCAAAGGAATCAAGCTCGAAGTCTACGATCGGCTCTGCATCCCAGATACGAAGTGTGTTTACTACATCATTGTCATATCCTGTGATCGGCATATCATAAGGAATGGCTTTTACTGCCTGATATCCTTCATGGATAAATTTGCTTCCGCCCTTTTCAGGATCGTACTCTACTCTTACATATCCGCCGAAGTGTACTTCCTTGGCATATTCCGGACGACGCAGTTCGAATGGGTAGCCGTTCTTTAACCAGTTATCCGGTACCTCGATCTGATAACCGTTCTGGATTTTCTGTTTGAACATTCCGTAGTGGTAACGGATTCCGCAGCCATATGCTGCGTAATTTAAAGTTGCGAGAGAATCAAGGAAGCATGCAGCCAGTCTTCCCAGACCACCGTTTCCAAGTGCCGGATCCGGTTCCTGATCTTCGATACAGTTAAGGTCAAATCCCAGTTCTTCGAGAGCTTCTTTTACTTCACCGTAAGCGCAAAGGTTGATCAGGTTGTTTCCGAGAGCACGTCCCATCAGGAATTCCATGGACATATAGTATACGATCTTCGGATCCTGTTCGTCATAAGCTTTCTGTGTTGCAAGCCAGTTATCAATGATAACATCTTTTACAGAGTAGCTTACTGCCTGAAAAATCTGCTCCTGTGTAGCTTCTTCAATTGTTTTTCGATAGAGGAATTTTACGTTGTCTTTTACGCTTTTCTTGAATGCCTCTTTCTTGAACATTTCGTTTGTCATTTCATACCTCCCGTAATGGTTTCACTGTTCACTTTATTCTCAGCAATACACCCTGCGGATATTGCCGGTGAACCTCTTCATTCCGTCAACTCTTCTGTTTTCTCATATCAGAGAAATTGGGGGCAAAGAATCTCTGCCTCCAATTTCCTCTCTGAAATCAGACTGTCAAAGATAATGATACTCTTTTTTCGACAGTCTGTCATGTGTATAATTGCCGAAATTTATAACATTTTTTTATCGTGCATTGCGAAAGTAGTATATTTCCTGTGAAATACCTGTAACTTATCATTACCTTGTCAGTAATTGACCGAATGTTGTCAATTACAGTTTCTTAACACCCATAGTTACTGCTTCTTTGTTGATGTTCCACTCTTTCACATAACCATCGGTCTCGCCAAGTACCATTTCGTCTGCAAGTACTTCTGACTTGATCTCATCTTCGTGTGTTTTCATGACATCCTGGATCTTGTCGTTTCCGTGAGCGTATACTACGATCTTGTCCATAACTTCGAAGCCAGCTTCTTTTCTCATGGTCTGGATCTTGCTGATGATCTCACGTACAAATCCTTCTTCGATCAGTTCAGGTGTCAGGTTTGTATCCAGGACTACGGATGTTTCACCGTCAGATTCAGATACATAACCCTCTGTCTGTGCTGTTTCAATAAGAAGGTCTTCTTCTGTAAGCTCTACATCGTTTCCGTTGATATCCAGTTTCAGGACACCGTTGGTTCTCAACTCGTTCATTGCTGCTGTTCCATTGATGTCTGTGAGAGCCTGTCTGATTCCTCCAAGGAGTTTACCGTATTTCGGTCCTACTGTACGAAGCTGCGGTTTGAAGCTGTAGGAGATAAAGGATTCTACATCATCTGCGAATTTTACTTCTTTGACATTCAGTTCGTCTGCGATGATGTCAGTGTAGAATTCACTCATTTTCTTCTCAGCTTTTACATACATAGTTCCGATCGGCTGACGGTTCTTGATGTTTGCTGTATTTCTGCAGGCACGTCCCAGAACTACGATCTCCAGAAGCTCTTTCATGTCTGCTTCCAGATCTTTGTCGATCCATGCTTCGTTTACAGTTGGGAAGTCGCAGAGATGGATACTCTCCGGAGCATCTTTATCCACGCTTCTTACCAGGTTCTGATAGATGTCTTCTGTCATGAACGGGATCATCGGAGCAGCTGTCTTGGCGATGGTTACCAGTGCATGGTACAGAGTCATGTAAGCATTGATCTTATCCTGCTCCATTCCCTTTGCCCAGAAACGTTCGCGGCTTCTTCTTACATACCAGTTACTCATTTCATCTACGAATTCCTGAAGTGCTCTTGCTGCTTCCGGGATCTTGTAGTTAGCCAGATCATTGTCTACAGCCTGAACAGTTGTGTTTAATCTGCTGAGGAGCCATTTGTCCATAACAGGAAGCTGGTCATAGTTCAGTTCATATTTGGTCGGGTCGAAGTTGTCGATGTCTGCATATAATACGAAGAATGCGTAAGTATTCCACAGTGTACTCATGAATTTACGCTGTCCTTCCACAACTGCCTTGCCATGGAAACGGTTCGGAAGCCATGGAGCACTGTTGATGTAGAAGTACCATCTGATGGCATCTGCGCCGTATTTGTTCAGTGCATCGAATGGATCAACTGCATTTCCTTTGGACTTACTCATCTTCTGTCCGTTCTCATCCTGGACATGTCCCAGAACGATTACGTTCTTGTATGGTGCTTTGTTGAAGAGCAGTGTGGATTCTGCAAGGAGTGAGTAGAACCATCCACGGGTCTGGTCTACTGCCTCGGAGATAAAGTTTGCAGGGAACTGCTGCTCAAATAATTCTTTGTTTTCAAATGGATAATGATGCTGTGCGAAAGGCATTGCTCCTGAGTCGAACCAGCAGTCAATAACCTCCGGTACACGATGCATTTCTCCACCGCACTCCGGACACTTCAGTGTAATCTCATCAATGTATGGGCGGTGAAGCTCTACTGTCTTGGCTCTCTCATCACCGCTCATCTCGAATAACTCCTGACGGCTTCCGATGGAATGCATATGTCCGCATTCACACTGCCAGATGTTCAGTGGAGTTCCCCAGTAACGGTTACGGCTGATACCCCAGTCCTGAACGTTTTCAAGCCAGTCGCCGAAACGTCCTTTACCGATGCTCTCAGGGATCCAGTTGATTGTATTGTTATTTCTGATCAGGTCATCCTTAACTGCTGTCATCTTGATGAACCAGGATTCTCTTGCATAGTAGATCAGTGGTGTGTCACATCTCCAGCAGTGTGGATAATCATGCTCGAATTTCGGAGCATCGAAGAGCTTGCCTTCTTTGTCCAGATCTGTGAGGACCATAGGATCTGCTTTCTTTACGAAAACGCCTGCGTATGGTGTCTCTTTTGTCAGGTTACCCTGTCCGTCTACGAACTGTACGAATGGCAGTTCATAGTTACGTCCGATTCTGCTGTCGTCTTCACCGAATGCAGGTGCGATGTGAACGATACCTGTACCATCACTCATAGTAACGTAGTTATCACAGGTTACGAAATGAGCTTTCTTTTTCTGTTTTGCTGCTGCCTCTCCTGCACATGCGAAAAGCGGCTCGTATGCTTTGTATTCCAGGTCTGTTCCTTTGTAGGTTTCCAGAACTTCATATGCTTTCTCGCCTTCTTCTTTTACAAGTTTGCCAAGGACTTTGTCAAGGAGTGCTTCTGCCATATAATAGGTATATCCGTCTGCTGCCTTTACTTTGCAGTAAGTCTCATCCGGGTTTACGCAGAGTGCAACGTTGGACGGAAGTGTCCATGGTGTTGTTGTCCATGCAAGGAAGTATGCATCTTCACCAACAACCTTGAATCTTACAACTGCGGAGCGCTCTTTTACAGTTTTGTATCCCTGGGATACTTCCTGTGCGGAAAGAGGGGTACCGCATCTTGGACAGTAAGGAACGATCTTGAAGCCTTTATACAGAAGCTTCTTGTTCCAGATTTCTTTTAATGCCCACCATTCGGATTCAATATAATCGTCATAGTAAGTTACGTATGGATGTTCCATATCAGCCCAGAAACCAACAGTAGAGGAGAAATCCTCCCACATTCCTTTATATTTCCAGACGCTTTCCTTACACTGTTTGATGAATGGCTCCATACCGTATTCTTCGATCTGCTCTTTGCCATCCAGACCAAGTTTCTTCTCTACTTCCAGCTCTACCGGAAGTCCGTGAGTATCCCATCCTGCTTTACGCGGAACCATGTAGCCCTTCATTGTACGGTATCTCGGGATCATATCCTTGATAACGCGGGTAAGTACATGGCCGATGTGCGGTTTACCGTTTGCAGTAGGCGGTCCGTCGTAGAATGTATAGGTTTCTCCCTCTTTTCTGTTCTCCATACTTTTCTCAAAGATATGGTTTTCTTTCCAGAATTCTTCTACTTTTTTCTCACGGTCTACAAAGTTTAAGTTCGTATCAACTTTCTGGTACACAGTAATTTACCTCCTGTTTAAATTATTTGTATCAGACACCTGAAAATATGCAGGACGTTTATATACGCTGAAAAATATTTCCAGTGTCCTTTAAGAACGAAAATAAGCCCATAAAAAAATACGCCCTTTTGTAAAAGGACGAAGGTTTATTGACGTTCGCTATACCACCTGTTACATTGTACGGGCATCCTCTGCCGATACATGAATCTTTTAACGGGGATTTCCGTCAGCTCTTACCTGTCTGTACACCCTTCAGAGCTGCAACTCCGGAGTGATCTTCACTGCATTTACTCACCACCGGGCTCACACCCTCCCCGGTTCGCTGTCTGCTTTCCCCTGCAGTTACTCTCTCCATCAACGTTTTTGTGGACATATCATTTATTTAACTATGCGGATTCATTATAAGGTCACAAAATTCACTGTGTCAAGTATTTTTTTGAATATTAGGGTAATCCTGTTACTGTTTAATAACACTGGTTACTGTCAAACTCCCGAACAGTAACACACTGTTAACATACTATCATATAAATTTTACACAGGCATTGTAATTAATGATATAATAAGGTAGAATATTTTGTCCGAACGTCATTTAAAACGATGTACTAGGATATGGAAAGCAACTACTATGTATATTTAATGAAGGGTAATTTCAAATGTTTAAAACAAAATTTCATAAATTAATGAAACGTTTCCTCACCGGAATGCTTTGTGCAGGGATTCTGACCTCTCAGCCTGCAGTCACTTACGCTGCCGAGACCTCTGCCACTCCTGAAGCCGGTCATTCAGAAACCTATTCACAGGCCTCAGATATCGATTCTGTCAAAGGATGGCCCACAGGTCCTAATATCGAGGGACAGTCCGCAGTGCTGATGGATGCAGTCACTGATACTATTCTTTATTCCAAGAATGCCAAAGATAAGCTATATCCCGCCAGTATCACTAAGATCATGACCGCTCTTCTGGCCTGTGAATATCTGGATATGAACGATACGATCACCATGTCGCAGGAAGCGGCTTATGGGATTGAGGCCGGAAGCTCCAGCATTTACGCAGAAACAGGAGAAGTTTTCACAGTAGAGCAGGCCCTGATGGCTCTGATGCTGGAATCCGCCAATGAGATGGCTCTTGCTCTGGCAGAAAAAACAAGCGGTTCTGTAAAGAAGTTTGTTGAACTGATGAACCAGAGGGCAGCTCAGCTTGGCTGTAAGAACACCCATTTTAATAATCCAAATGGTCTTCCGGATGAGACGCATTATACCACCGCAGGTGATATGATGAAGATTGCAAAGGCAGCCTGGTATAATCCCAGATTCCGTAAATTTGTGACCACACAGGTTTATGAGATTCCTCCGACTAATAAGCAGTCTGAAACCCGTTATCTTCTCAATCACCATAAGATGATGCCCGGACAGTCTTATGCATACGATGGGGTTCTGGGAGGAAAGACCGGATACACCGATGCAGCGGGAAGTACGCTTGTCACCTATGCCAAGAGAGGAAATTCCATTCTCATTGCAGTTGTGCTGAATTCTACAAACGGTGCTTTTCCTGACACAACTTCTCTGCTGGATTACGGCTTCGACAATTTTGAAAAAGTAGACTTGAATATAGATACCGATCCGGTACCGGCAGTATTTCTCCCATGCGAAAAGCACCTGTTAAAGGACTGGAATAATCTGTGTTCCTTCTATTATATGAGGCATGTGTACGTAACTGTCCCCACAGGAACCGATGTGAGCCAGCTTGTAAAGAAGCAGAAACTTCTGAACAATTCTGTCGGTCCAAAGCGAATTAAAAGTAAATATTATTTAGACGGCCATATGGTCGGATATGGAATGCAATATGAAAAGGAGATCCTTTCAGATTTCCTTCTTCAACGCTTCTTTTTAGTTTTCGCCTGAGGCGGAGGACTTCTTTTCTTTTCACGAAGTTCCTCTGCTTCTTCTGTATCTGTGAAACGCAATGTCTTCACAGCGAAATATTTCTCATCTTCTGTTTTTCGGATGCGGATCTTGCCTCTTATCAGTCCATGTTCTTCACAATTGGATATGCTGTAATAAACCTTTGGATTATTCATAAACCATCGGAGTTTGCGCTTTGCAGGCAGATGACAGACCGGACATCTGGTGCTAGTCACCTCGCGGTCTTTCATGATTCGCTCTCTTGTGGCAAATTCTCTGGATACATATTTGTCATGATCCGGATAGGAAATATGTATCTCGTCTTTTTTCTTCTTTGGATTCTGGTAAACATCCAGTGACGGATGATTGATGATGATTATGTTATTTATTTTCTCCAGGACTTTCGCTGTATACCAGGCATCTGCAAGCGCCCGGTGAAATCCCCTGGATTTCTCTATTTTCAGCTCATCGATTGCATGCTCCAATGCACACCTGTGTGTACCGTCATCATAACTGATACTGTATAGTTTCTGCACATCATAATAGGTCACAGGTCCGGGAAGCAGATCCAGCAGGCCATAGAACTTCATATTTCTCTGAAGTTCCATCACGTCCTGATTTCCCCAGGTAAAAAAGTACCAGTCTTCTCCGCACCAGTCAATAAATTCCCTGACTGCCTGCTCAAAGGGCACTCCTTTCATAAGATCTTTATAATCTACATGAATTACCTCATGGATGCTGTCATGAATCCATTTATAGACCTGTGGTTTGATCAGTCGGTGAAAATGATCCGTTATTTCTTTTTTGCTGTTTACTTTTACAGCCCCAATCTCGATAATCTCAAATGGAAGCCTGTCGTTACGTGTTTTCTTTCCCGAAGGATTCTGATTCCATTCCAGGTCAAAGACAATATAGTTCATTCATCCAGTCCTTTTTGTTCATTACTTTTTCGCATTTATTTTCCACTGCTGATAAACATATTATTTCACAATCTTCAGTTCATACTGTCTGGTTCCCAGACCAATCTTCTCTGCCTGATCCAGTGTTGCCTGCCATTCAATGTTCGGGTTGGAATCTTTGAAATGGTCGTGGTGGCAATGCCAGTCAGGTTTTGCCAGATGTTCTCCAAGCTGGCTGTTCTCGATCGGAGTTGCTTTCAGACAGGCATCTGCGCAGGCCTGATCCAGAGCAACCGGGTCAAAGCTTGCAAACATTCCGATATCAGGAAGGATTGGTGCATCATTTTCGCCATGGCAGTCACAGTTCGGGCTGATATCCTGAACAAGTGCTACATGGAAATGCGGACGGCCATGACAGACTGCCTGTGCATATTCTGCCATCTTACGGTCAAGAAGTTCATTCGCACTGCTGTTTGGATTGTATACTGCATCAAAACCGCAGGCTCCGATACAACGGCCGCAGCCTTTACATTTATCATAATCAATGACTGCTTTTTTATTCGGATATGTAATCGCATCACTTCCGCACTCTTTCGCGCAGCGACGGCATCCGCGGCAGAGTTCTTCATTTACTGCAGGTTTTCCGCTGGCATGCTGTTTCATCTTACCAGCGCGGCTTCCGCATCCCATTCCGATGTTCTTGAGAGCACCGCCGAAGCCGGTTGCTTCATGACCTTTGAAGTGGCTTAAGCTGATAAAAATATCTGCATCCATGATCGCATGTCCGATCAGTGCAGTCTGACAATATTCACCGTTAACTACCGGTACTTCTACTTCGTCTGTACCGCGTAAGCCATCACCGATGATGATCTGGCATCCTGTTGAAATGCTGTTAAATCCGTTGAGATTTGCGCACTCCAGATGCTCCAGTGCATTCTTACGGCTTCCCGGATAAAGAGTGTTGCAGTCTGTGAGGAACGGAAGTCCTCCCTGCTCTTTACAGAGATCAGCTACTGCTTTTGCGTAATTTGGGCGCAGGAAAGCCAGATTGCCAAGTTCTCCGAAATGCATTTTAATAGCCACGAATTTTCCATCCATATCAATGTCTTTGATTCCGGCTGTAACGCAGAGTTTCTTCAGTTTATCAAGCTGGCTGGTGCCAACCGGACATCTGAAATCAGTAAAATAAACGGTTGATTTCTCCATCGTTTTTTCCTCCTGTTTTTATTGACCAAAATTTGATTTTCTTTTTTATTTTATCACAAGATGCAGGTTCTTTTCGAGATATTTTTTTGCTTACATCTGTTCGTAAAATTTTGTCACCTTTTTGTATTCTGCAGGCAAAGTAATCTGCTCTACCACAACATCTCCATCTTCTGCATTGTGGTAACGGTAAATGTAAACGCCCTCCTGGATCTCATCTCCTTCGATCAGAGAAACTGCCAGATATCCCTGTCCTTCAAATTCAAAGGTATCCATGATTGCAAAATCCCGTTCTGTTCCGTCAGATACCGGGATGCTGATTACTTCATATTCTTCCATAGTATGTTTTCCTTTCATTTATAAGCAGTCTTATTCTTATTTTCGCTGTTTTTTATTGTAGCAAAGAGTGTTAATTATATCAATCCTATTTAACCGAATCAAGTAAGTCGTTACTGTTCACAGTAACAGTAAGGCCCCTGCGGGTTACAAAAAGAAAGACTGCACCTCCAATGAGCACAGCCTTTCCGGTTTAGTATATTTTATTCAGTTCTGCTTACAATTGCTTATGCCATGATCGGTTTTAATGCTTCTGCAAGCTTCTCTTTCTCAGCTTCTGCCTCTTCCAGGTTCTTGCCGAGAGTTGTGTAATAGATCTTGATCTTTGGTTCTGTTCCGGATGGGCGGACAACTACTGTCTCGCCGTTATCCAGCTTGTAGATCAGTACGTTTGCTGCAGGAAGTCCTGTTTCTTCCGGTTTCTGGTAATCTGTTACTTTTACTATAGTATGACCTGCGATCTCTGTGAGAGGTTTGTCACGAAGTCCCTGCATCAGAGCTGACATCTTATCCATTCCGCTTAATCCCGGGAATTCGAAGCTGTCTACTTTGTTCAGGTAACGTCCGTACTGTGCATAGATCTCTTCCATTCTCTGTTTCAGGGAACTTCCGATGCTTCTGTAATATGCAGCCATTTCACAGATCAGCATAGATCCGATAACAGCATCCTTGTCACGTACATATGGTCCTGCAAGGTATCCGTAGCTCTCTTCAAATCCGAAGATAAATCTGTCTACTTCATCTGCTGCTTCAAGCTGTGCGATCTGATCGCCGATCCACTTGAATCCTGTAAGTACGCTTCTGAGTTCTACTCCATAGTGCTCTGCCACTGCATCTGCAAGTGGTGTGGAAACAATGGATTTCACTGCTACCGGATTCTTTGGCATTGTGCCTTTTTCAATGCGGCCTGCACAGATATAATCAAGAAGGAGTACACCTACCTCATTACCTGTTACCAGTTCATAGGAACCATCCGGGCATTTCATTGCAATACCAACGCGGTCTGCATCCGGGTCAGTTGCAAGCATTAAGTCTGCACCTGTTTCTTTTGCGAGATTTAATCCAAGTTCCAGAGCTGCAAAGATTTCCGGGTTCGGATAGCTGCAGGTTGTGAAGTATCCGTTCGGATATTCCTGTTCCGGAACGATTGTGATATCTGTGATTCCGATATCTTTTAATACCTGAGTTACAGGTACAAGTCCTGATCCGTTTAACGGGCTGTAAACCAGTTTCAGTCCTGCTGTCTTGCAGAGACCCGGACGAACCTGACGGGATTCGATAGCTTCATAGAGAGCCTGCTTGCAGTCATCTCCTACAAAACGGATTTTTCCCTGTTCTACGCCTTCTGCGAAGGACATATATTTCGCACCTGTAAGTACGTCTGTTTTCTGGATCTCTTCATATACAATGGCAGCTGCATCGTCTGTCATCTGGCATCCGTCAGGACCATATGCTTTGTATCCGTTGTACTTAGCCGGGTTGTGGGATGCTGTTACCATAATACCTGCATTGCATTCATAGTAACGTGTTGCAAAGGAAAGTGCAGGTACAGGCATCAGTGCGTCATAAATTCTGACATTGATATCATTTGCCGCCAGTACGCCTGCTGCTGTTTTTGCAAATACATCACTCTTAAGACGGCTGTCATAGCTGATGGCTACTGTCTGATTACCGCCCTGTGTTTTTACCCAGTTCGCAAGTCCCTGTGTTGCCTGGCGAACTACATAAATATTCATACGGTTGGTTCCGGCTCCAAGTACTCCGCGAAGTCCGGCTGTTCCAAATTTCAGCGCTACTGCGAAACGATCTTTGATCTCTTCATCGTTTCCTTCGATTTTGGATAATTCCGGATTAAGATCCGCATCCTGCAGATCTGCTGCCAACCAACGTTTGTATTCTTCCTGATACATTTTGACCACTCCTGCCTTGTTTTTTAGATTTTTTAAGATATTTTCATAATATCATAAATCAGACAAATCAGCAACAAGACAGCGAGATTTCAATCAAATTTTAAAAGTTACTTTCTTTTCTGTTTGTCTGCTCTCTGCAGGCATTTCCTATATTGGTCAGGCAGAGCACTGTGGTGATCAGGAAAAGTCCCGGGATCAGAATGATCCACCAGGAACCTGTCATTAATGCCTTATCTGACAGAGACAGCATACTTCCCCATGTGATAACCTCTATCGGAAGTCCAATACCCATAAAACTTAAAGTAGCCTCAGAGATCATTGCAGTTCTTACGTTCATAACTACCATAAACATAATGGATGAGAAAAAGTTCGGCACCAGATGCTTCCACAAAATACGGAAAAATCCTGCTCCCATACATCTTGCAGCGATGATATACTCACTGTTTCGTATCTGCCGTACCTCTGTGCGTACTACTTTCGCAATACTGGTCCAGCTGGTCACACCGATCACAAAGGACAGACTCAGGATATTTGCATCTCCCATAATAGCCTGCAGCAAAATGATCAGAAGCAGAGTTGGTATACTTAAAAATATCTCTGTAAATCTCATGATCAGTTCATCCAGCCACCCAGGTGCCACACCACTGAAGGCGCCGACTACCACTGCAATAAAAGTAGAAATAACAGTGGCTAATCCACCAATCAGGATCGAGATCCTTCCTCCATACCAGATCATGGAAAAAATATCCCTTCCCATAGTATCTGTTCCAAAAAGGAACTCCCTGTCAGGAGCTTTATTATAGTTTAACAGATCCATATAAGTAGGATCCTTTGTCATGATCAGTTCCGCACACAGACAGCCCAGTACGATAAGAATCAGGATTACTGCTGAAACAACGGGTTTTCCCTGATACCACTTTTTCTTTGATTTGGGAATTACGGTTTCTGTCTTTCTGTTTCCTGCCAGTTCAAATAAATGATTGGTCATCCTTCTACTACCTCCGATTTCTCGGTTATTACTTCATCCTTCATACGGGGATCTATCTGTTCATTAATAGTCTGACTGCCGATATTACAGAAAATAACCAGGATTCCTGACATCATACAAAGCAGCATCAGCAGATTGTAATCATGATATCTGGCACTCTCATAGGACAGAGCTCCGATTCCGGGATAAGAGAATACACTTTCTACCACATAGGTTCCTCCAAGTACATGGGGGACTGCAATGGCCATAATACTCAGATAAGCAGGCATTACATTTCGGACACAATGTCTGAACATAAGCTTTTTCTTATCCAGGCCTTTTGCCTTTGCCAAAAGTACATAATCTGCGCGAACCTCTTCAAGGATCTTATTTCGGATCATGTAAGCATAATACCATAAATGCTCCATGACCACGATGGTCAGAGGCATGATCAGATGCAGCACTCTGTCACCGATATCTCCTGCATTTCCTGTACTGTAAGCTCCACTGCTTGGCAGGATCTTAAGATTTACGGAAAAAACAAGGATCAGGACCAGAGCCATCCAAAACTCAGGAATACAACTGGATATGGTTCCCAGCTTACACAGGATCCGGTCTGCCAGCCGGTTTTCGTACCAGGCACACAGGATTCCCAGGAGCAGGGCTCCGGCAAACATAATGATAAATCCGATTCCTCCAAGTACAAGTGTATTGCCAATACGGCCGCCGATCACTTCTACCACATCCTGTTTATATTTAAATGAAATTCCAAATTCTCCATGAAAGGCATTTTTTACCCACTTCACATACTGCACAGAAATCGGTTCGTTCAATCCCAGTTTTCCCATAGCCCATTCACGTTCTTCCGGACTCATCTTCTCTGTACGGTCACCATAATAGGAGATCAGCGGATCTCCCGGTGCAAGACGGGCTACATAAAATACAGCTACAGACAATATAAATACTGAGATCAGGAATATCAGGCTATTTTTTACCATAGTAGACTAACTTTTTTTTGTCTCATTATATACTGCACCCCTTTCCTTCAGCCGGAAGCATTGCAAAATGTCCGGGTGACACTTCTGTCCACACGCTGTTTTCCATTCCTTCGCCATCATAGTACTGCAGAACTCTTTTTCTCTCCCTGATCGGGTCAGGAACAGGAATTGCAGACAGCAATGTTTTTGTATAAGGATGCACCGGATTGGAATACAATTCTTCTGATGGCGCCAGTTCTACCAGTTTTCCATGATACATAACTCCCACACGGTCACAGAGATACTCAACCATAGCCAGGTCATGAGCTATAAACAGAAATGTAAATCCATGCTCCTCCTGCAGATGACGGAACAGATTGACGATCTGTGCCTGTATGGACACATCCAGGGAAGCTATCGGTTCATCAGCCACCAGAAATTCCGGTTCCATACACAGAGATCTGGCTATGGCCACTCGCTGTCTCTGTCCCCCTCGATAATTCAGATGGATAACGGTCCAGGAAACTGTTCTCAAGTCCTACATATTCCATCTGAAAAGCAGCTTCCTTCACAAAGCTTCCTCTCGGAGGTGTGATATGCTGGATTCTCATTGGTTCCGCAATAATATCTGACACCTTCATTTTCTGGTTCAGACTGGATGCGGAATCCTGAAATATCATCTGGCGGCGGGTCTGCAGCATTTTTTTATGCTTTTTGAATTCCTTTTTGTCGCAGATATTTACATCTTTATACCAGATTTCTCCCTGAGCCGGCTGATATATATTCATCAGACATCTGGCAACTGTGGACTTTCCTGAACCGGATTCCCCTACCAGACCAAAGATCTCACCTTTATGGATCTGAAATGAGACATCATCTACAGCCTTTACCTTGATCTTTTTTGTCAGATGAAACTGCTGAGCCAGATGCCTGACATCCAATAAAACTTCTTTACTCATGCGCTGTTCCTCCCATAGGTGATTTGATCTGCGGTGCTCTTGGATCCAACAGCCAGGTTGCCGCATAATGAGTATCTGTTATCTTAAACATCGGCGGCATTTCTTCATAATCAATATTCAGGGCATATTCATTTCGACATGCAAAAGCATCACCTTTCGGCGGATCTATCAAAGTAGGAGGCATGCCGGGGATAGTGTACAAGCTTTCTTTTCCATTTGCAAATGCAGGCAGTGATCTCATCAGCCCCCATGTATATGGATGTCTGGGATCATAATACACTTCCTCTGCTGTACCGATCTCTACGATCTTGCCTGCATACATGACTGCTACTCTGTCTGCCACACGTGCAACCACTCCCAGATCATGGGATACCAGTATGGTAGCTGTTCCAAGCTTCATCTGTATTTCCCGCAGAAGATCCAGGATCTGTGCCTGTATGGTCACATCCAATGCAGTAGTTGGTTCATCTGCAAATAAAATATCCGGATCTGCTGCCAGAGCAATGGCCATAACACATCTCTGACGCATTCCTCCGGAGAACTGCCAGGGATACTGATGATATCGTTCCTTTGGATGGGAGATACCTACCAGTTCCATAAGTTCCAGAACCTTCTTATTTACCTGTTCCTTCGTGTAATTCTTATTGTGGATCACCACTGCTTCCCCAATCTGTTTTCCGATTTTAATAGTTGGATTCAGGGATGTCATAGGATCTTGAAAGATCATGGAAAAAACTCTTCCACGCAGTTTCTGCATCTCCTTTTCCCTGTAACAGGTGATATCCTGTCCGTTCACACAGATGCTTCCCTCTTTAATCTTTGCACTTGGCGGCAAAAGCTTCATGATACTTTTGCAAAGCACACTCTTCCCGCATCCGGATTCTCCAACTATAGCCAGCACCTCTCCCTTTTTTAATGAAAAAGACACATCTCTTACTGCCTGGACTTCTCCGGCAGGACCGTTAATGCTGACTGAAAGATTTTTAACCTCTAATAAATGTTCCATTTTTAATCCTTTTTCCGCTCGTGTAAAAAGGGGGCACCTTTAGTGCCCCCGTCACAACCTTTATCTTTTTTATGATGTTAGAGTCAAAGGTCTTATGGCGCAAGCATGAATGGCTTTTTGACCTTTTGACCCTGATATCATTTTATTATTCAATAGTCCAGTCTGCTACATTCCAGAAGATTCCAACTCCATGATGTCCCATAATTGTATCAGGATCGATTCCTTTAATATTGCTGTCAGCAACATAGTTGGCATCAATATAGCAGATCATTGCATAAGCCGGATCCTCTGCCAGAGCTTTCTGGAAATTAGCATAGGCTTCTGCACGAACTTCCGGATCAGCTGACTGTCTTGCTTCTTTCAGATACTTGTCAACGTCTGCATTAGAGTAGCCGGAGTAGTTTGCTCCCTTATCTGTTCCGAATACTTTGTATGTATGGTCGTCAGCGTCAAATGGGCTTCCCCATCCGATCAGGAATGCCATCTGTCCTGCCCAGTCTGTCTGTGCAGGGATCTCTACTGATACATCCATGCCAATCTCTTTCAGTTCCTGTGCTGCGATCTGAGCCATATCAATACGTACCTGATCTCCTGCACTTACGCTGATTACAAATCCCACTTTTTCGCCGTCACGATAATAGAATCCGTCATCACCCATCTCGCATCCTGCAGCTTCCAGAATTTCTTTTGCTTTTTCAGGATTGTAATCATAATGCTCTACATCTTCATAATTATAGATATTTCTCTGAAGAGGACCATAAGCCGGCATTCCCTGTCCCAGGATAACTGCGTCGATGATTGCCTGGCGGTCAAGTCCATAGCATACTGCCGGGATCAGATCACGGTTTTTCTGCCAGTATTCATTTCCAAAGTTAAACATGATTCCACGATAGTCAGAAGTCTTCATATCATAGCATGTATATGCATCATCATCTGCAAAAGTCGCCGCATCCTTTGGTGTTAATAATGCCATATCAAGTTCTCCGGATTTTAACTGAAGTGCTTTCGCATTGTCATCCGGTACGATCTTGAATACAACTTTATCAATGGAAGGCTCACCCTTAAAATAGTCTTCGTTCTTAACCAGGGTGATCACCTGTCCCTCATCCCAGGATTCAATCTTGTATGGACCTGTTCCTACCGGATTACGGAAGAAGTCAGAAGTCTGCATATCTTCTCCCTCAAGCAGATGCTTAGGAAGAACCGCCATTGTCATATAGTCAAGGAATGCAACGTTTTTGTCCTCAAGCTTGAACGCAACCGTATGATCATCAATAACATTGATCTCTTCTACGTCCTCGTAGTTGGGTGCATTCTCAGAACCGTTTTCCGGATCCATGATCGCTTCAATAGTAAATTTAACATCCTCTGCTGTCACAGGTTCGCCGTCCTGCCACTTGGCATCTTCTGCCATATGGAATGTATAAGTATTGGTTTCATCATCAAAATCCCAGCTCTCTGCCAGTCCCGGAACTACCTGATTATCTCCGTCATGTGCAGTTAAACCGTTGAAGATCAGAATATTGATCTCTCCATGTTCATCCATAGCAGGATTGATCCTGGTATAATCTCCGCTTCCGTATACCAGTGTTGTTTCTTCCTCTGCCAGTACAGGCACTGTTGTTCCGGCACTGACCAGTGATACAGTCAGAAGCACTCCGGCCATTGTCAATAAACCCTTTTTCATTTCATGTTCCCTCGCTTTTTCTTTATTGGTAACTGGCTTTTATGATATCAGACAATTCTGACATCAGTAAGCCCTGCGGGGGGATATTGACATATTCCTTTTTGTGCCTTATATATGCCATATATGGCATACCTGCAGCAGTATCATTACTCTCCATCGCAGTGCGATCCTGCCCGGAGTGTTATTTATGTTATAGGAACATTACAGAGTAATTTCCTATAACATAAATAACACTCCGCCTTTAGTATTTCACTAAAAGCGAAGTGTCCTGATATTAATATAATTTTGCACCAGCCGGAATATGGTCATCTACCATCAGAAGATGAAGTTTTTCTTCGCCCTCTTCCTCATGGATTGCACTAAGTAACATTCCACAAGATTCAATTCCCATCATTGCTCTAGGTGGCAGATTTGTGATAGCTATAAGTGTCTTACCTACCAGTTCTTCTGGTTCGTAGAATGCGTGAATACCGCTTAAAATGGTACGTTCTACGCCTGTTCCATCATCCAGAGTAAACTGTAAAAGTTTCTTTGACTTCGGCACTGCGACACACTCTTTTACCTTTACTGCACGGAAATCGGACTTGCTGAAAGTCTCAAAATCTACCTCATCTTTGAACAATGGTTCGATTTCTACCTTTGAAAAATCGATCTTCTCAACGGGCTTTTCTGAAACCGTTTTAGCCTGCGCAACGTTGTTTGCTTCGTTCTTAGCAGCGCCCTGGGACTTCATTGTCGGGAACAGCAGTACGTCACGGATTGCCTGGCTGTCTGTAAGCAGCATAACCAGACGGTCGATTCCGTATCCGATACCACCTGTAGGCGGCATACCAATCTCCAGTGCATTCAGGAAGTCTTCATCTGTGTGGTTTGCTTCCTCATCTCCTGCGTCAGCAAGAGCATCCTGTGCTTTGAAACGCTCTCTCTGGTCAATCGGGTCATTGAGCTCGGAATATGCGTTACACATTTCCCATGTATTAATGAACAGCTCGAAACGCTCTACCTTATTCGGATCAGAAGGTTTCTTCTTTGTCAGCGGAGAAATCTCGATCGGATGATCCATGATAAATGTTGGCTGGATCAGTTCTTTTTCACAGTATTCCTCGAAAAACAGGTTGATGATATCACCCTTCTTATGACGTTCTTCATATTCAATATGATGCTCATCTGCAAGCTTCTTAGCTGCTTCATCATCTGCAACTTCATCAAAGTCAATTCCTGCATATTTCTTGATCGCATCATTCATGGTCAGACGTTCAAAAGGTTTGCTGAGGTCGATCTCGATACCATTGTAGGAAATCTTCGCAGAACCACAAACCTTCTCTGCCAGATAACGGAACATAGACTCAGTCAGTTCCATCATGCCTTCATAATCTGTATATGCCTGATAAAGCTCCATCAGAGTAAACTCCGGATTATGACGGGTATCTACACCTTCATTACGGAATACACGTCCGATCTCATAAACTCTCTCAAGACCACCAACGATCAGTCTCTTCAGATAAAGTTCAAGAGAAATACGAAGCTTAACATCTTCGTTCAGTGCATTATAATGAGTTTCAAACGGTCTTGCTGCAGCACCGCCTGCATTTGCAACCAGCATCGGAGTTTCCACTTCCATGAAGTCACGGTCTGCAAGGAAGTTACGGATTTCTTTCAGAATCTGGGAACGTTTGATAAATACGTTCTTGCTGTCCTGATTCATGATAAGGTCTACATATCTCTGACGATAACGCATATCTGTATCTGTCAGTCCATGGAATTTCTCAGGAAGAATCTGTAAGCTCTTGGAAAGAAGAGTCATGCTTTCTGCATGGATAGAAATCTCACCTGTTCTTGTTCTGAATGCAAAACCTTCCAGTCCGAAGATATCACCGATATCGGATTTCTTAAAATCTGCATAAGAATCTGCTCCGATCGCATCTCTTGCTACATATACCTGAATATTTCCCTGTAAATCCTGGATATTGCAGAAAGAAGCCTTACCCATAACTCTCTTGAACATCATACGGCCTGCGATCGCTACGTGGATCGGGCTTGCGTCCATGATTTCTCTTCTCTCTTCGTAATCTTTCTTAACAGCTTCCTTTGCCTGTTCTTCATCAAGACCTGTTACATCTACTTCTGCACGATCTTTGAGAAGTTCTGCCTCATGTGCTTCATAAAGACTCTTCACTTCCATTGAGTGATGAGTCTGGTTAAACTTTGTGATCTGAAATGGGTCTTTTCCATTAGCCTGAAGATCTGCCAGTTTATCGCGACGTACCTTCAGTAACTGGTTTAAATCCTGTTCCTGCTTCTGCTGTGCCACCTTGGTTCCTCCTTATATACTTGTATAATTATTATTTGTTCATAACTGTTCAGTACCTTCACAGTTACGAGCCAAAATGCATTAAAAATCACCTGCGGTGATGGCATTTTGGCTTGTATGTCTCGGGATTTTGGTACTTACGTGCCAAAACACCTCGCGGGATAGTAGACTACTGAATAGTTACATTTATTCTACATTTCCATGTGATATCAGATGTAACAGAAAATTCCATTCAACAGAATCCTGTATTTTCAAATATCAATTTATCAGATATACAGACAAAAATAAGAAATAACAAACTTCTTATTGTCTTCTTATTATCTGCTTATATAGTCAGAGAAAGGTGCGCGTTATGCCTTTGCATGATAAATCTCTACGCGCACCTCAGTCATCTGTCTCTTATACGTTTCTCTGAATCTCCAGAACTTTGTATTTCATGATTCCTGCCGGCATCTCTACTTCTACTACATCGCCTGTATGCGCACCGATAAGTGCTTTTCCTACGGGAGATTCGTTGGAGATTTTGCCTTCAAGGCTGTTAGCCTCTGTGGAACCTACGATCTTCAGCTCGATGTCTTCTTCGAATTCAAAATCGTGTACTTTAACCTTACATCCAACGCTGATCTTGTCCAGATCTACTTCGTCCTCTACAACAACTTCAGCATTCTTTAAGATCTTCTCGATTTCTTCGATACGTGCTTCAATGTCTCTCTGTTCGTCTTTCGCTGCATCGTATTCCGCATTCTCAGATAAGTCGCCCTGTTCTCTGGCTTCCTTAATTTTCTCTGCTACTTCTTTTCTCTTTACTACCTTTAAATCATGCAGCTCTTCTTCTAATTTTTTAAGTCCTGCATAAGTTAGTAAGTTTTTCTTTTCTTCCATAATAACCTTACTCCCTTTCAACATCCGGTATAGTCTTCTGCGTTTCTTTTCGCCCCGGATCACTACATGGATTTATGTGCTTCCTGATACATCATACCTGAAAAAGGGCAGACTTATTCTAGGATATTCACAATTTCTGTATTATACAAAAAAGCACCCGGATTGTCAAGCATTCCGAGCGCCTTTGCTATTGTTTATATTTCTCATTTCACATTGTTTTAACTTTTATTATAATCTTGATAAAAGCGCCTCCAGAGCTTCATAACTTTCTATGGTGTTTGACTCTCTTCTGAGCCCTGCGCTGTGACGCATACCTGCAGTATACCAGGCAACGTGTTTACGCATCTCACGGATTCCTACGAACTCCCCTTTTAATTCAATCTGTTTTCTGGCATGACGCAGGATCATTTCACGTATTTCCTCTACAGACGGACGTTCCAACAGTTCCCCTGTCCGGAAATAATGGTTCAGTTCGCGGAACAACCAGGGATTTCCCCTTACTGCACGTCCCACCATAACAGCATCACATCCGGTCTGTTTTACCAGTGCTTCTGCTTTCAGCGGAGAATCTACATCTCCGTTTCCAATTACAGGAATGGTAATCGCTTCTTTTACCCTGCGGATCGTATCCCAGTCTGCAGTGCCGGAATAGTACTGCTGTCTGGTGCGCCCATGCACTGCAAGTGCTGCTGCTCCCGCATCCTCAATACGTTTCGCGATCTCAACAATATCTACCGGTTCATTCTCAAATCCGATTCGCACCTTGACAGTCAACGGTTTACTGATCGCAGATGATACTTTTCGAACGATCTCTTCAATCAGATTCGGGTTCTTCAATAATGCAGATCCCTCACCGTTATTGACAACCTTCGGCACAGGGCATCCCATATTGATGTCCAGGATATCGAAATCTCTGTCCTCAATGGATTTCGCAACCTCTGCCATAAGATCCGGTTCACTGCCAAAAAGCTGCATGGAAACCGGGTGCTCACATGGATCAATCTCCATCAGGGCAATGGTGTTCTTATTGTGAAAAGAAATCGCTTTTGCACTGATCATTTCCATACAGATCAGTCCGGCCCCCTGCTCTTTACAGAGCGTTCGAAATGGCAGGTCTGTGACACCTGCCATTGGTGCAAGAACAAACGGATTATCAATCTGTACGTTTCCTATTTTCCACTGCATCTCCATGAATGGTTCTCTTGCCCGTACCGGCTCATTCCTTGTCCGCATGGATTCAGTCCTCACTGCCCGATGTTTTCTTCAGTTCTTCTTCCGGGATGTCTCCGAGAAAGAATACTTTATAATACATTTCCAGAGATTCCAGAAGTTCTTTCTTGTCCTGCTGAAGCTGTTTGATCTTCAGTCCGCTTCCGATCTCATCGTAGCGGGCATCTGCTTCCAGAGCTTCTGTTTTAAACTGAAGTCTGCCGTTTTCGTCAAATTCCAGAGTCAGGATTCCTCCTACATCCTCTGTGTAAAGAACACACATGATCTGAAGTTCTTTCTTCACATGATCCGGAAGTGCATTGAAATCCTGATTAAAATAAAATTTCTTCTCATAGGCGCTTGCGCCGCAGAGAGTAATGTTGTCCTGATACATAAATTACTGTTTCCCTCTTTCGAAATTATTCAGAATCTTTATACATAGCTGTAAAGTCCACGCACCGAAACCTCTCCTGCGCTGACTTTCACAACTTCTTTATTCTGCCTTTCCACAAGCAGTTCACCTTTTTCATCAATCCCCCTGCAGATTCCTTCGAAACTTCTGTCACCATCGATCACTCTGACCGGCTGGTTCAGATTTGCAAGGATTCTGTGATAATCATCCAGCAGATGAGTAAAATCACAGGTCTGGATAAATTTCTCATAGTTGATCTCGAAATATTTCATCACCAGTGCAATCACCTGATTTCTGTCATATTCATGACCGCCCTCCAGAATCAGTGAAGTCGCTTTGTCCTGCATTTCTTCCGGAAATTCTTTCAGGTTTACATTGATTCCTACTCCGATGAGAACATAATTGATCTTCACACCATTTGTTCCCATCTCGGTCAGGATACCACAGATTTTCTTCTTAGAGATCACAATATCATTGGGCCATTTAATACTTACGTTAAACCCCAGTTCCTCTGCTGCCTGTGCCACTGCCATTCCCATAACCAGTGTCAGCATAGACGCATACTGCGGTGAAAATTCCGGACGTAAGAGCAGTGTCATCATAATAGAGCTGCCCTCCGGCGCTTCCCATCTTCTGTCAAAACGCCCTCTTCCCGCAGACTGAAATTCCGCAACTGCCAGAGTTCCATGCTCTGCACCATCTTTTGCCAGACGCTTGATCCATGAATTGGTAGAATCTGTTTCTTTTGCAAAATGGACGGTTTTGCCCGCCCATTTTGTGTCTATCGCCTGTGAAATTGTTTCTTCATTATACAGATGTGCCATTATTTGTTCTCCGGCTCTCCTAATGTTGCTACCATAACAGCTTTGATGGTATGCATACGGTTCTCTGCCTCATCAAATACTTTGGACTGCTCAGATTCAAATACTTCGTCTGTTACTTCCATGTCTGTCAGATTGAATCTCTCGCCCATTTCCTTGCCGATCTTTGTCTTAAGGTCATGGAATGCAGGCAGACAGTGAAGGAAGATTGCTTTCTCTCCCGCGTTCTTCATAACGTCCTTTGTTACTTTATAAGGTGTCAGATCATGGATTCTCTCTGTCCATACCTCATCCGGCTCACCCATGGATACCCATACGTCTGTATAGATAACGTCTGCATCCTTTGTTCCTTCCTGAACATCCTCTGTCAGAGTGATGCTTCCGCCGGATGCTTTTGCATATTCCTCGCACTGAGCAACTAACTCTGCATTCGGGAAATATTTCTTAGTTGTGCAGGCTACGAAATGCATGCCAAGTTTTGTGCAGGCAATCATCAGGGAATTACCCATATTGTAACGGGCATCACCCATGTATACAAGCTTACGTCCTTTTAAATCTCCGAAATGCTCACGGATTGTCAGCATATCAGCGATCATCTGTGTCGGATGATATTCGTTCGTAAGGCCATTCCATACCGGAACACCTGCATGTTTTGCAAGCTCTTCTACGACTTCCTGACCAAATCCACGATATTCGATACCATCATACATTCTTCCCAGAACTCTTGCTGTATCTGCAATGCTTTCTTTCTTACCGATCTGAGAACCTGTCGGATCCAAGTATGTGCTTCCCATTCCAAGATCATGGGCAGCTACCTCAAAAGAGCAGCGGGTTCTTGTACTTGTTTTTTCAAAAATAAGTGCAATATTTTTGCCTCTGTAATATTCGTGAAGCTCGCCGGCTTTCTTCTTTGCTTTAAGTTCTGCGGATAAATCAATAAGATATGTGATCTCCTCCGGTGTAAAGTCTTTCAGTGTCAGAAAGTTTCTTCCTTTTAAGTTCATAATAATTCTCTCCCCGATGTCATTTATTCTCTTTTGTTATTTGTCTGTCTCCGCTTTCGGATCAGTGACGATCTCTTTCAGCGAACTTGCCAGACCTGCAATTCCCTGAATATCCGACGGAATGATGATCTTGGTTGCCTTACCGTCTGCTGCCCTGGCAAATGCTTCCAGACTCTTCAGTGTCAGAACTGCCTCATCTGCTCCTGCCTCTCTGATCATGCGGATACCCTCTGCATTGGCATTCTGAACTTTCAGAACTGCCTCAGCCTGTCCTTCTGCCTCCTTGATCATACGCTCTTTCTGAGCCTCTGCGCGGAGGATTGCTGCCTGTTTCTCAGCTTCTGCATCCAGAATTGCGGATTGTTTCTTACCTTCTGCAACAAGGATCGTAGATTTCTTCTGACCTTCTGCGATCAGGATTGCTTCACGACGTTCACGCTCAGCTTTCATCTGTTTCTCCATTGCATCCTGGATAGCTGCCGGAGGAATAATGTTCTTCAGTTCCACACGATTGACCTTGATTCCCCATGGATCAGTAGCTTCATCAAGAGAAGCTCTCATCTTGGTATTGATCGTCTCACGTGATGTAAGTGTCTCATCCAGTTCCATGTCACCGATAATATTTCTTAAGGTTGTTGCGGACAGATTCTCGATTGCCATGATCGGATTCTCCACACCGTAAGTATAAAGCTTCGGATCTGTAATCTGAAAGAATACGACAGTATCGATCTGCATGGTTACGTTATCCTTTGTGATAACCGGCTGCGGTGGAAAATCCACTACCTGTTCCTTCAGATTTACCTTTCTGGCTACTCGTTCAATAAACGGAACCTTGAAGTGAATTCCTGTACTCCAGGTCGCCTGATAAGCTCCCAGACGTTCCAGGATTACTGCATATGCCTGTGGTACAATGCGGACGCAGGATGCAAGGACCCATACCGCAATAACGATAATAACTATCAGAAAAACCACGCCCATAACTAATCCTCCTTATTCTGTTTTACGATAAGTTTCACACCTCGGATCTCTTCGATCGTTACAACGGTGCCTTCGCCGATTTTTTCGTCATCAGCAGAACGTGCAGTCCATTCAATGTCATTGATACGAACCTGGCCTGTCTGCGCCAGATTGTCAATCTCCTGAATCACAACTGCTTTCTTTCCAATCAGACTGTTTGCATTGGTCTGTATGGTTTCTTTGTTGAAGTACTTCATTGCCAGTGGTCTGGTAAAGATGAGAAGTACCAATGAAACACACAGAAACAGCAATATCTGTACAGTGAGGTTCGCTCCTGCATAACATGCAATAGCAGCGACCAGTGCGCCGCCGGCAAACCAGATGGTGGTCAGTCCTGCCGTAATTGCCTCTACAACCAGCAATAACGCAAGAATCCCAAGCCAGATCAAAGGCTGCATGAAACTCCTCCTTTCGTCTGCTATCGTCTCTGACGAGCAGCTTCATACATGAGAATTCCGGATGCCATGGCAGCATTCAGAGATTCTACTTTTCCACACATAGGAATCCGTATCAGACAATCAGCACTGTCTGCCGCTTCATCTGTCAGTCCTTTTCCCTCATTGCCGATCAGGAAAGCAGTTCCTCCTGTGTAGGATTCCTGATCATAAGAGTTCTTACCATGCAGATGCGCTGCAAATGTGCGGATATTTCTGTCTTTCAGTTCCTGTGCTAATGATACCACACTTTCCACATATAGGAAAGGCATTCTGTAGACAGAACCCATGGTTGATCGTATAACCTTCGGGTTTGTGATATCCACGCAGGTCTTTGTCAGAAGAACTCCGCTTACTCCGGCGCCTTCTCCTGTACGGAGAATAGTTCCCGCATTTCCCGGATCCTGCAGGTCTTCCAGGATCATAACCAGCGGATTTTTCCCGCCGAGAATATCTTCCATTATATAGGAAGGTTTCTTAAGCACTGTCATAATTCCCTGCGGCGTCTGCGTATCGCTCATCTGTCGAAAAACAGAATCTGTTACTATTTCATATGGAAGTTTCTCCACCTGAGCCATCAGTTCTGCATCACCGCTGAGAGCTTCTGATACATACACCTTCGAAATCCAATCCCTAGGTGCTTCGCCGAACATTTTTCTTCCTTCTGCAACAAAAAGCCCTTGTTCTCTGCGGGCTTTTGTTTTCTGGTTCAGCTGTATGATATTTTTTTACCTGTCCGTTATTTACACTGGTGATCATATCTTATCCTCAATTTTCCGAAACCTTATTCAGGTCACTGTTTGCTCCTGCTGCAACAACTGTGCAGTCTGCCGGAAACACTTCATCCGGCGCCACATTCATATTCATCTTATCGCCATGCTTCAGACCGATCAGATTGATGTTATACTTTTCCCTGACCTTCAGCTCCCGAAGTGTTTTTCCTATCCATTCCCGCGGGATCTTAAATTCTGCCATACTGAAATCAGAAGAAAGCTCAAACATATCGACAAATCCACTGGAGAGAAGATTTCTTGCAACTCTGATACCCATGGAATGTTCAGGATAAATCACCTTATCTGCCCCTATTTTCTCCAGTATCCTGCCATGAAGAGGATTCATTGCCTTCGCCATGACAAAAGGAACTCCAAGTTCTTTCACCTGCATCGTTGCTGTAATACTGGCCTCCATATTCTCGGCTACTGCGATGACCGCAACATCTACGTTCTGAACTCCAAGCGATTCCAAAATTCCCGGATCACGCACATCTGCCTTGACAGCATAGGAAACTTTCTCTGCGATATCCTGCACATTATCATCTTTATCGTCAATGGCAAGTACATCGCAGTTCGCCTCTGCCAGAGTAAGGGCTACCGTCATCCCGAACTGCCCAAGACCGATCACTGCATAAGATTTGTTCTTCATTTTCTTCCTCATTTCTCTTTCTGAACATGTATTCGTTATCCTCTGCGAATATCCGCCTGACTGCCAAACCGTTACTATCCAATCATAATATCTTCTTCTGCCAGATGTGAATCTGCCGGCATTTTCTGTACACGTACAGTCACTGCAGTTCCCAGAGTCAGCGGACCGATTCTTCCCAGATACATAGTCAGGATCACGATCCATTTGCCTGCTGTATTCAGGCAGGGTGTCAGCCCTCTGCTAAGTCCTACCGTTGCAACCGCAGATGTAATTTCATAAACAACATCTTCTACAGGTGCTTCCGGCATGGCTGCACACAACAGCATACTCATGAGAATAAGTACTGTAAGTACCATACCTGTCACTACGATGGCAGAACGGATATAGCTGTCTCTGATTCTCCTGTGGTGTACTTCCACATCCCGTTTTCCCTGAAGATTGGATTTCAGACTCAGCAGAAGGACCGCAACTGTTGTTGTCTTAATTCCACCTGCTGTTCCCATAGGGGAACCGCCGATCAACATCAATATCAGGCACAGCATATAAGTTGCATTGGAAAATCTCTCCTGGCTTACAGTGAAAAATCCGGCTGTTCTTGTGGTAACTGACTGGAACAAAGATGCCATCCACTTCGTTCCCGGCGAATATGTCCCGATACTTTCAGGATTTCCATGATCAAACAGAAAGATCAGTACTGTACCGCCCACAACAAGTATCAGCGTCATCATCAACACGATCTTACTGTGAAGACGGAGATTTTTAAACACACGTCCCACAGGAAGTTTCCCTCTGATGACTCGTTTGATCTTATCCCAGATATCCCACCAGACCACAAACCCAAGACCTGACATAATGATCAATCCTACACTTGTAAAGTTTACGATCGGATCAGCAACATACTGAGCCAGGCTATCCTCTCCCAGCAGATCAATACCAGCATTACAGAATGCAGATACTGCCGTAAAAACAGAGTATCCCAGACCTTTTGCCAGACCGAACTGCGGAATAAATCGAACTGCATAACACACTGCACCGATTCCTTCTGCTCCAAACACACAGATCAGAACTTTCTTCACCAGCCTGACCATTCCACCCATTCTGTCCATATTATAGGACTCCTGGATAACACGCCGGTTCCTCAGCGATATTTTCTTTCTCAGACTTATAAAAATAATACTGCCCAGGGAAATCAGTCCCACACCTCCGATCTGGATCAGGACAAGAATAATAAGCTTGCCTGCCAGAGTCCAGTGAGTTGCCGTAACAACTGTCACAAGCCCTGTTACACATATACTTGTGGTTGCAGTAAACATGGCATCTGTAAAAGATGTGTGGTATCCGGGTGCCGTACAAAACGGCAGCCACAGAAGTAATCCCCCTAAGATAATCACTCCCGCAAAACCGAGGGTAATTATCTGAGCAGTATTTAATTTATGCAGTCTGTTATATAACTGCATCTTTTTATTCATTTGTTATTTGTTGTTTTTATCATAGTTATGAGAAAGTGACTGGCATACTTCCCACTGATAGTCAGAGATACCCTTCTGCATAGCAAGTGCTTCATTGATATCGAAGTCTACGAATTCACCGTGACGATATCCGACAACGCGGCATGTCTTGCCTGCAATAAGAAGGTCTACAGCCAGAGCACCCATCATAGATGCATATACACGGTCTTTACATGTCGGGCTTCCACCACGCTGCATGTGTCCAAGGATTGTAGCACGTGTTTCGATACCTGTGGCAGCTTCGATACGTTTTGCCATTGCTTCAGAATGACCGATACCTTCTGCATTGATGATGATGTGATGCTTTTTGCCTTTCTTACGACTCTCGATAATGTTATTGATCAGCTTCTGCTCATCATAGTCATATTTCTCAGGAACCAGAACGTCCTCAGCACCGTTGGCAATACCGCACCACAGAGCAATATATCCTGCACCACGTCCCATAACCTCGATGATACTGCATCTCTCATGAGAAGTGGAAGTATCACGTACTTTATCAATTGCTTCCATTGCTGTGTTTACAGCTGTATCAAATCCGATGGTATATTCTGTACATGCAATGTCAAGGTCGATTGTTCCAGGAAGACCGATTGTATTGATTCCGAGATTCGCAAGCTTCTGAGCACCTGCGAAGGATCCGTCACCACCGATGACAACAAGTCCGTCAATTCCATGTTTTCTGCAGATCTCTGCTCCACGTTTCTGGCCTTCTTCTGTACGGAATTCTGCACAACGTGCTGTATAAAGGATTGTACCTCCACGCTCGATTGTATCAGATACATCTTTTGCGCTCATGTCAATAATCTCTTCGTTTAACAGACCATTGTATCCTTTCAGAATACCTTTTACATTTAATCCATTGCTTAAACCTCTTCTGACAACTGCACGAATTGCAGCATTCATTCCAGGTGCGTCACCACCGCTGGTAAGGACACCAATGGTTTTTATCTTGTTTTCTGCCATCTTTTCTTCCTCCATCTTCTGAATCTATCTCATTTTTACTATACACATATTCGGGTATAGTTTAGCGCATTTCTATAAGTTTTTCAATCCTCTTTCTACAACTTTAACATTGGTTTTACCATATTTTTCGTACATATAGTTCAGCCATGAGTCCTGAATTTGTGCATGATATCCAACCGGAAGCTTCTTTATGGCCTTTACGTCTTTCAGGTAGATCACAACAGCACTGTCACCCGGTGAACGTCTGAGGTCTGCAAGCAATTCCTGAGATTGCTGTGTGTAGCTTTCTTTATTGTCAAACTGTATCCAGATTTCCCTTGGCATATTGTCAAAGGGACGGATTTTTTCAAGGATCAGTTTACTGGCGCGATCGTCCTCTGCAGATACTCTGCCCTGAATAAATACTCTGCCTTCTTCATTCAGGAACTGCTGACTTTTCTCATAATCTCTGGGAAACACAACTACCTCCACTGTTCCTACCAGATCCTCCACTGTGAGGAATGCCATAACCTTATTATTCTTTGTATATTTGATGGTTTTATCCGTAATCATTCCACCGATAATTACTTTCTGACCATCCATGACTTTCGGAAGATTTGTTTCTTCATCCTGCTGAAAATCCGAGGTTTTCGCAGAAATGGTTTTCTCCATCATTTCCCGGTAATTTTCCAGAGGATGACCACTGAGGTAGATTCCCAGAACTTCCTTCTCATATCCCAGAAGTTCCTCTTTTCCGAATTCCTCCACATCGGGCATACGGATTTCAAATTCTTTCTTGTCCTCCTCGCTTACCAGATCAAAAAGGCTCATCTGGCCTGCCAGTGAATTCTTCTTATCCTGACTGATACTGTCTGAAATCTTCTGATAAACCAGCATTTTCTGGCGGCGGTTACCATCCAGGCAATCCAGCGCACCTGCTTTGATAAAGTTTTCTACTGCTCGCTTATTCATCTGCGGAGAGTTTCGTTCCATAAAATCCTTCAGGGAACGATATTGTCCGTTCTCTTCCCTCTCTCTTACCAAGCTTTCAATAACCGGACGTCCCACACTCTTTATAGCGGACAGACCATATCGGATCGCACCATTATCTACAGAGAATCCGTACATTCCACAGTTCACATCCGGCGGCAGGATCTTAATCCCCATCTGTCTGCAGACCAAAATATATTCTGCAACCTTATTGGGAAAATCAATAACCGATGTCATAAGTGCAGCCATAAATTCTACAGGATAATAGTACTTCAGATAGGCTGTCTGGTAGGAAACAACTGCATAGGCTGCTGCATGGGACTTATTAAAGGCATATTTGGCAAAATCAATCATTTCATCATAGATTTTATTTGCCGTTGCCTCATCAATTCCATTTGCAATACAGCCTGGAACTCCCTCTGCTTCATTTCCGTAAACAAAGTTCTGGCGCTCCTTTTCCATGACAGAGGCCTTCTTTTTGGACATTGCACGGCGCACCAGGTCGCTTCGGCCCAGAGTATAACCTGCCAGGTTACGAACGATCTGCATAACCTGTTCCTGATAGACAATACACCCATAAGTAGGCTTCAGGATTGGCTCCAGCTGAGGGCAGTCGTAACGGATGGTATCCGGACGGTTTTTGCCCCGGATATACTGAGGGATAAAATCCATGGGACCCGGACGGTAAAGAGAAATTCCTGCGATCACATCTTCCAGGCTCTGAGGCTTCAGTTCCTTCATGAAGTTTTTTCATTCCCGCACTTTCAAGCTGAAATACACCATCAGAACGACCGGTGCCGAGGGAATCCAAAACCTTTTTATCATCATAATTGATTTTCTGCATGTCCAGAGTCACTCCTGCATCCTTCTGGATCAGCTTTACTGCATTCTGGATCACAGTCAGGGTACGAAGTCCCAGGAAGTCCATTTTCAAAAGTCCCAATTCTTCCAGTGTTGTCATGGTAAACTGTGTGACAATGGAACCATCCGACGCTCTGGAAAGCGGTACATATTCAGAAACATCTTTCTGACTGATAACCACACCGGCTGCATGCATGGAAGTATGTCTTGGAAGTCCCTCCAGACGTCTTGCCATATCGATCAGATAATGAATTTCATCCTGCTCTTCATATGCTTTTTTCAGCTCAGGGTTCATAGTAAGGGCTTTATCTATAGTAATATTTAATTCCTGCGGGATCATTTTCGCAATGGAATCCACCTGTGCATAAGGCATATCCAGTACACGGCCCACATCCCGGATCACACCACGGGCTGCCAGCGTACCAAAAGTAACGATCTGAACCACACAATCATCCCCATATTTACGGCGGACATATTCAATAACCTCCTGCCTTCTTTCGAAGCAGAAGTCAACGTCAATATCAGGCATAGATACTCGTTCCGGATTCAGAAATCGCTCAAAGAGCAGATCATAGCGAATAGGATCAAGCTGTGTGATGCCCAAGGTATAAGCAACCAGACTTCCCGCTGCAGAGCCACGTCCCGGTCCTACCATAATGTCATGATCGCGGGCATATTTAATAAAATCCCATACTATAAGGAAGTAATCCACGTAGCCCATATTTTTTATAGTAGATAATTCGTAATTCAGACGAGCTTTTAATTCCTCTGTAACCGGCTGATAACGTTCCTCCAGTCCCTCGAAGCATAGCTTGTTCAGATATTCCCAGGATGTAAGACCATCCGGCACATCGAATCTTGGAAGCTTAGTCACGCCAAATTCAATCTCAACATGACATCTCTGTGCAATCTTATGAGTATTCTCCAGGGCCTCCAAAGCATATGGGAAAAGTTCTGCCATTTCTTCCGGGGATTTCACATAATACTGGCCGCCCTCATAACGCATTCTGTCCTCGTCTGCCAGTTTCTTGTTTGTCTGCAGACAGAGAAGAATATCATGAGGATCAGCATCCTCCGCCCTTGTATAATGCACATCATTGGTTGCCACAAGGTCAATCCCTGTTTCTTCGTGCATACGGAGAAGTTCCTGATTTACCAGTCTCTGCGCAGGAATTCCATGATCCTGTAATTCCAGGAAGAAATTGCCTTTTCCAAAAATATCCTGATAACGAAGAGCTGCTGCCTTTGCATCCTCATACATGCCTCTCTGAAGATATCTGGCAACCTCACCTGCCAGACAGGCACTTAATGCGATAATTCCCTCATGGTACTCTTTTAATACCGCAAGGTCTACTCGAGGTTTATAATAGAAACCTTCTGTGAAACCCTTTGATACTATCTTCATCAGGTTGGCATACCCCTGATTATTTTCTGCCAGAAGAACCAGGTGGTAATATCTGTCTTCGCCGCTTCCTGCTTCACGGTCAAATCGGGAGCCGGGGGCTACATAAACCTCACATCCCAGAATCGGATTGATTCCCTCGGCTCTTGCTGCACGATAAAAATCAATCACACCATACATAACTCCATGATCTGTGATCGCCGCACTGTCCATGCCAAGTTCTTTGACACGGGCTACATATTCTTTTATCTTATTGGAACCATCCAGCAGACTGTATCTGTATGGACGTGAAGATGTGTAAACTCCAACTCTATTTCTCTCCTGTTCTAATATCTGCTAATTTTATCGCAGCATTATTTTTATAAATTTAACTGAATCAGGTAAGTCCCATGCTTCAATTGACGAAAAGCAATAATCATTGGTGGGGACTTGCTTGTCTGTTACTATTTCGCGTAGATTCTCTTGTCCTTAATCTCTACTTTGCCTTCCTTCATCAGATGGCCAATGGCACGTTTAAATGCTCCCTTACTCAGACCAAATTCTCGCTGGATCACTTCCGGTGATGCCTTGTCATCAAATGGAAGAACACCTGCAAATTCATTGATTACTTCAAGGACATTCTCCGCATCCTCATTGATCTGAAGATATGCTTTCTGACGATCTGTGACGTTCATTTTTCCGTCTTCTTTTACTTCGCTGACACGCAGCTCAAGGATCTTGCCCGGGCGGTATTTTCCCTTGGCTTCTCTTGCAGGGATCAGTGCGGAATATTTATCATCAACTGCCACAAATACACCGAATCTGTCGCTGATCTCATAAACACGGCCCTTCACCATATCTCCCACTACATAAGGAGTTCTGGTGGAAAGATAATGATAAACCTTCATAGTTGCGCAGAGACGACTGCTCTTGTCAATATAGAGTGCTACCAGCACATCTTCTCCCTCTCTTACTTTCAGAGTCTGTTCATGATATGGAAGCAGAAGGTCTTTCTCCAGTCCCCAGTCAAGGAATGCACCAATCCTTGTTACCTGAGAGACTTTCAGAACTGCTGTCTGACCTACCTGAAGCTTCGGTTCTTTTGTTGTTGCAATAAGACGATCCTGAGAATCCTTGTAGATAAATGCTTCAATGCTGTCGCCTTCTTTTGTTCCTTCCGGAACCTGTCTGGACGGAAGAAGAACACGGTTCTTTGCATCTGCCTGCATATCCTCACCCAGATATACACCAAAATCTACGGACTTTACTACTGTTAATTTCTGTTTTTTTCCTAACTCAATCATATAATCTCCATTTCTGTTGTGATAGTATCTTTTTAAAGAAAATTAAAAATATACTATACTTTCATCATCCTCTGACATTAGCTTTATATTTCAGTATAACATAAATAATAAAGGCGGCACAATGCCGCCTTATTATTTTTTATTATCTTATTTTACGTTACTGTTCACTATAGATCAGAATGTATTTTATTCCAACTCGATTTCACATACACTCAGACAGATTCTTTATCGTGTATTATATATTCTGCATCCACTTGCATGCCAGTTCTATCCAGGACTGGCATTCTTTCTGTACACAGCCGCCGTCTTCGTGGCTTGTCTCTTCGTTTGCAAGACTTAAACCATGTCCGCCAACCGGATAAAGATGCATTTCTACCGGAATTTCAAATTTGCGCAACGCATTGAAGAACAACAGAGAATTCTCTACAGGAACACAATCATCTGTCACTGTATGCCACAGGAATGTGGTTGGTGTATCTTTAGATACCTGGAATTCCAGAGACTGTTCTTTTCTCTTATCAAGATCATTATAATCCTCTCCAAGCAAGCATTCAAAGGAACCTGTATGTGCAAACTCACCGGAAGTGATCACCGGATAACTTAAGATCATACCATTTGGTTTCACCATATCAGAAGTTACCCCAAGTGTCTGTGCAATAAAATCTTTCTTCCAGAAAACGCCAAGACTTGCTGCCAGATGACCACCTGCGGAAAAGCCCTGCAGAACAATTTTATTCGTATCAATATGAAACTCTGCAGCATTTTTTCTTAAAAAAGCAACAGACTTCGCAAGCTGCAAGAGTGCCAGTGGATATCTGGCAGGTTCTACGCTATAGCGCAGGATCACTGCATGATATCCCCTTACCAGATACTGCATGGCGATCGGTTCTGCTTCTCTGTCAGAAGTCATAGCATACCCGCCTCCCGGGCAGATCACAACTACCGGACGCTTTCTGTTGATATGCATTTCAATGGAATTATCCAGAAAATAAGTGTATAAATCTGCAGTTTCTTTATATCCGTCTACTGCAATTTCAATCTTCTTATAAATCATAAGTTCCTCCTGTATATTTCATCATTTTTTCCATTTCTACTCCCCATTCCGCTAATTTTTGGGGAATATTTACAGCTACTTTTCTCAGTTTTGTTTTGCCATCCTTTGCTGCCAGACGCTTATATAAATGTATATTTCCATCTGCATCAAGAACAATATAAAAACACTCTAAAATATGACCTGATCCTACAATTTCCCGTGTTGTATATATATATCCCGCTTTATTCTTTTTTCTTTTAGAAAAAACAATCCCTCTGCTTCTCCTGTCTCGGAAACTTGGAAAATAATCTTCACGTATAATTTCAAGTTCTTCCCATTTATACATTTTTTTGAAAAACAGATACGATATTTTGCAGCCTTCTTTACTTAATGTTACGACTTTTGAAGAGAAAAACAATAATGGTGCATCAATCAAAAACTCAAGAATCAATATTGGAATTCTTTCTCCCTCTTCAGCAGACAGCCCTGTCCAAATAAGCAGTACCGTAATAAGTATTACCATGGTTATCTGCAAAAAATCTCTGATCTTTATTACTTCTTGCTGATATTCTTTTAAATTTGTACAGTCTGCTCCTTTGCTTTGTAATTTTTTTTCTTTGTTGCCTCCTCAATTCTATCATTTCATCATATTGTCTTTGTTTTTCTTCTTCTTTTATTCCCTCTCCTTTTTCTGCCTCCACTCCCCATTCCTTCATTTTTTCACGAACATTTACGTACATTTTTCTAATAACTTGCTTTTTTCCTTTTTCTAATTTATAAGAAAAAACATTGCCATGTTCATCAAAAGTAATGTAAAAACAATCTGAAAGCGGAAACGCATCAACGATCATCCTGGTAGTATATTTCTTTTTCTTCTTATTTACTGCATATTTGGAAAATACAATCCCCTGATAACGTATGCTCCCTCCTTTACCATATGTATACCAGACATCCTCTCTGATAACAGCAAGCTCTTCCCATTTATAATTTCTCTTCCAAAACAGCCAGGATACCGTACAGCCTTCTCTGCTCAGCACAACAGTTCTCATATAATACAAGATTAACAGCAACATTAATATTTCCACACTAAAAATTATAAATTCATATCCCTCTGTTCTTATTTCCTTTCTTTCCAGGAAAATCATCAGCATTCCTATGCCGAATACAAACGCTGATATAAATAATATCAGTATTATATGTGGATCTAATACTCTTATTTTTTCCTGCTGCTCTTTCATATGCATTTCCTCCGGTTGTCTGAAATCCTTACTGTTACTATTCCGGTATATCAACCTAATTTCTTGCATTTTCTTATGAGTTCATTATAAGGTAAATATATGTAATTGTTAAGGTGCAAAATAAAATGTTGCTGTCCCGTTTACTGCAAATTAAACGAACCATACAATATTAAAGTTCAGCTGTTATTATCTTTCAAGGATCATGACATCTTTTGCATTCATGCTAACGGTCTGCCCTGAAACGTTCTCCTCCTTCGATAAAGTTGCAGAAAATTGCCCGGACTTTCTGCAATATGGCAGAAGAATTTTCCTTGTTTCTTCTGCTACAAAAAAATCTCCGACTAAGAGAAGACGCTTACTCTTA
>ENA-OQIT01000033-OQIT01000033.1-human-gut-metagenome-genome-assembly--contig:-NODE-33-length-38962-cov-3.745719_pt1 | contig 38962 bp, 31 predicted proteins | sample MGYA00242587_ERZ504752 | MGnify/ENA primary metagenome ERZ504752 (study PRJEB26092, sample SAMD00036352) | human gut metagenome | host: Homo sapiens | study: EMG produced TPA metagenomics assembly of... | reverse complement strand
GCAAAGATCTACTGCGTCTTTCAGCGCTTTTACAGATTCTTCTGTGTAAGCATCTGCTCCCGCAAGTTTCTGAGCCGCATCTGCAAGAACTGCTTTCAGGGCTGTCTTATCTGCTTCTGGTACTGTCCGGTTTTTCTGCCAGACCTGCTACTGCATCCGCTACCTCTTTTACTGCTGCATCTACCGCTTCCTGTGTTGCTTTCTCATCTGCCTATTTACTTTTTCTGCTTCTGCTACTACATTCTTTCAGGGTCTTTGACAGTACTCTTCTGTATACTTATCCTCTTCTTTCAGCGCTTCTTTGGCTGCATCGATTGCTGCTTTCAATGCATCTTTGTTCACTACAACTGGCGCTTTTTCTTCTACCAGAGTAATGTCAAATTTATCAAGCTGTGGCGCATTCTTTTCCGGTGCTGTAAATACTAAAGTACCGTCTCCGGCTTCATTAACTACAAACTCAATCTCCTGTGTATGTGTTGCCTGTGCTCCATCACCAGCTCCCACCTTTACAACCTCTGTCTGCGGTGCGATCTTATTGTCTTTTTCCGCCCATGTCAGTCCATTGTTTATATCACCACTGCGGAACTGTACTGTCGCTTTGTATTTTCCCGGCTTTTCTGCATGATATGGTAAGATGATCTGATCTCCACTGTTCATGGCATTTACAAAGTATCCATTGCTTGCCCAGTCAGCTGGAGATACCTGCAATGGCCATTTTTCATTTTCCCCAGTGTTCTTCAGTTCAAAATGCTCTGCCTCTGCTGTGATTGCTGTTCCATTTACTTCTGTCGGGAAAGTGAAACGGTTTTCTTCTGTATAGGATGCCGGAGCAAATTTAGCAACAATCGTTGCATCTTTCTTCACATCTTTTAATGTATAGGATGTGACAGCTCCTACAGACTCACCATTTACAAGAACATCTGCCACCTTGTGTGTCTTGTCCGGTGTGATCTTGAATTCTACATTTTCACCTTCTGTTACTTTTGTTTCTCCACTCGGTGTAATTGTACCACCTTCGCCTTCGACAGATGCATTAACTGTAAATTCAGCCAGTTTTACATCTTTCGGTGTGATTTCAAACTTGTCTAACTGTGGTGCATCTTTTGTGTGTCCTTTCAATGTCAACACACCTTCTCCTGCCTTTTCTGCCACCATATCAAACGTAACAGTTTTTGTAACTTTAGAATCATCATTTCCTGCCACTACAGAACCAGATTTGATATTTCCTGCACTATCTTCCCATGCAAGACTGTTTGTTGAAGATCCACTTCTATAAGTCAATTCCACACTGTAGGTTCCCGGCTTTTCTACCTTATAAGGAACGGTAATCGTATCTCCCTGATTCAGACAATTTATAAACTTCTTATTACTTGCCCATTCACCATCTGAAACCGAAAGTTTCCATTGTTCCTCAGCCCCACCTGTATTATGTAATTCTGCAAACTCAGCTTCTAATGTGGCATTGGAATTCTTCCTCCATGGGAATACAAACGGATCTTCTCCTGTATATTTTTCACGTTTTACCAATTCATCTTTTGCTGTCTGCAGTGTTGCTGCTGCCTTATTTTTTTCCTCCAGTGTTGCTCCCTGTTTCTCTAAGACTGCTTTTGCATTTTTCAGTGCCGTTTCAAATGCATCCCATCCTGAACGGAACCAGTCACTTTTATAAGTTTCACATTCCTTGACAAGATTAGCCAATGCGTTTTCATTGCTCTCCATATCTTTGATAGTAATCTTTGCTTTTTTATTAAAGCCAAGGATTGCGCCTCCACTTACATCTGTAATTTCAGCCGTGAAATACAGATCTCCTGTTTTATTTGTATTTCTTCTTGTTTCTACTTTAGCAGTTGTTTCTTTTTCACCTGATTTCAATGTAACTACCGGATTCAAATCTGTATTAAAATCATCCTGAATTGCAGTTCCTGGATTTGGCTGCAACTTAGCTGTAATTTCTCCTTCTGTTCCACCAACACGTTTGATTTTCAGATTCTTCGTCTCTTTTTCATTCATGGTATAGGCATCTTCTTCCAACTCAATCATACCTTTTCCACCATTATTGATAACTGCAGCCGCTTCAATTCCTGCTGCTTTTCCAGTAACTTTTAATTTGATCGTATGATCTCCGTCTTTCAAATCAGGAGTCTCAAACCATCTCTGCCCAACCGCACGCTTAGATGCCTCTGTATTTACTGTAACTGGTTTTCCATCATCTACTGTAATCTCCACCGTTCCATGTCCCGGATCTACTGTACCAAAGAAATAAGCTTTTGTCCCGTGGAATTTCAGTTCTAATTCTGCTCCTGCATTTGCCCAGGTGTTAGTTCCATTGATGTACTGCGGCTGATTTTCATCATGCCATGTTCCAGTAAATTTAAAACCTTTTCCATCAGCCACATCTTTGTCTGTAACATCAATGACTTCCATTCCTTTTGGTATCGGATTTGGTTTTTCCATGTCCTCTGTAGACTTGTACACACCAACTTCACTAATCATCGGAACTTTACCATCTGGAGTTGTCACTGTAATCTTAATTTGACGTGCAGAAGTTTCACTCGTTCTGCAAAGACGTTTTGCACCAATCGTCTGCCCTTTTTCTAATAGAATCCATTCACCCTCTGTTCCTTCTCTATATTCTACTTTATAATCATTAATTCTTTGACCGTTCTGGATGGCTTCCTCAATAGAGACCACATCAAAATTCTTTTTCTCTCCTAAATCGACCAGAATTTCACCCGATTTATTTCCATCGCTGGTTGTCCAATATGTCTCATCATTGTCATCAATCATATTGCCCGGTTTAAATGTTTCGTCATTTCCTCTTACTTCAGATACTTTTACAGATGCGCCTTCTGCTTTTGCCAAATTGGTTTTAAATGTCTCTTTGATATTGTTTCCGAATTCTGTCACACGATCCAGAATCGCTTTGTCTACTGTTCCCTGATTGTTCGGCGGTATATTTAAAAGCAATGTTGCATTATGCCCCACTGAATTAAAATACATATCACTCAATTCGTCCATTGTCTTTGGTGTATTCTTTGTTGTTCCCCAGAACCAACCAGAAGTAATACGAGCATCTGCTTCCGGAACGGTCCACTGGTTTCCATCTTCAAAACCAACTGTCGCATTTCCCTGCTTATTGCTGTTAATCGTATTCTTTTCTTTATCCACTGTGGATTTTGACCAGGTGTCTTTTCCGGCAATTCCTAATTCATTTCCAATCCAACGAACCGTTGTATATGCTTCTGCCCCAAATAGCATACAGTCTGCATCGTATCCTGCTTTTATTCCTTCGTTTTCCTGAATAGTGTTAAACCATCTTTTAAAATCATATTCCTGGGCATTCGCTCCGTTTCCTTTCGCACCATCCATCCAGACCTCTACGAAATGTCCTTTGTTTCCATATTTCTCATTTCCAAGAATTTCTTTTAATTGATTATCATAATATTCATTATAATCTAAATGATCATGCTCTTTATCCGTCGGTTTATGATTTTCATCATAATATCCATAACTTTCATCATGAATATCCCACGGAGACAGATATAATCCCATATCCATATTCTGATCTGTACATGCTTTGGATATCTCTGCCAAAATGTCTGACTGCCCATTTGCATCCTTATACCCAGATGCAGCAACATCATACTCTGTATGTTCACTATCCCAGATACAAAATCCATCATGATGTTTTGCTGTTACGATCAGCTTTTTAAATCCGGCATCTTTTAATGTCTTTACCAACGTCTCTGCATCAAAGTCCTGTTTCAATGTAAAAATCTCACTTGGCTTCTTATCCCCATAATGTTCGCCCCATTCAATCTCATTGAATGTATTCGGACCAAAATGACAGAACGCTGCAAGTTCTTCTTTCTGATAGCGGAACTGATTCTTGTCCGGCACTACCTTATCTTTTGCTGGAGCTTCCGCATTTCCTGTTAAATTTTCATCTCCAACCCAATTTGTTGTTTCTGCTGCCCGAAGTGTTACCGTTCCCCCCATGAAACCTGTTGTTGTCACTACACCGGCAAGCAGCATTGACATCCACTTTTTGTACAAAGCTTTCTTTTTCACCTTTTTTCTCCTTTCTGACATACCATATTTATATATGGGATTATACTCCCTCACTTAAATTTTTATCAATTTATTATTTTCCAATTTTTAGTTAAATTTTTCCAGTTCAGGGTAAATTTTTAACCATTTTCACCATGGCACACAAAAAACCCTTAGATTATGTGTCTGTTTTCCACATAAACCAAGGGTTCTCTCACTTACTTTTCGTTATTTTTCTTTTTTGATGTTCCAACTTTTGCAGGTTCTGCTTTTTTCCCGATCTTCGTCTTCATCACATACCACAGAGCACCTGTGATACATACGGAAGAATACGCTCCGCAGATAATACCTACCATCAGAGGAAGTGCAAATTCTTTAATGGAGCTTACACCCATAATAAACAGTACCGCCACCATAACAAATGTTGTCAGAGAGGTATAAATACTTCTTGTCAGAGTTCTTGTGATACATCTGTTGACCAGGACATCCAACTCTTCTCCACGTTTCTTTGTCTTCATCTCCTCGCGGATTCGGTCAAAGATAACGATTGTTGCATTGATAGAATATCCGACAATTGTCAGCATACATGCAATAAATGTATTTCCTACTGAAATTCTTGCGATCACATAGAAAGCAAGTACGACCAGTACATCATGGATCAGTGCAACTACTGCACTTGTCGCAAACCGGATATCTTTAAACCGCAGCCAGATATAAAGCAGCATAAAGACTGTGGCAATGGCAACCGCAATGATTGCATCCACACGCATCTCGGAGCTTACGGTAGAACTGATGTTTTCAGTCGTAATATCTTTTTCTTCTACTCCGAATTCATCTGCCATATATTTCGCAAATGCTTCTCGTTTTTCCAGATCCAGCGTCTGTGTCTTGAAAATGACCTGATTACTGTTTGCAACGGTCTGTACCTGGATGTTTGGATCATCTGTCACCTTCTCCAGATCCGGAATCATTGTTTCATCAATCTCTTTCAACGTATATGCTTTGTCAAATGTTACATTTGTAGATGTACCACCCTTAAATTCCAGACTGTAATTGAGGGCGCCTTTTCCTGTTCCTGCATTCACTCCCATAAACACAAATCCAATCAGGATCACTGCGACCGATACCGCAAAGAAAATCTTACGTTTTCCAAGGAAATCAATCGGCGCACGCTCTTCTTTAATCCGTCCGTAAAGCTTTGTATTACGAATTCCAACTGCATAGAACGCATACACGATCATCCGGGTGATCACAAGTGCAGTAAACATGGATACGACAATACCAAGTGCCAGTGTCTGTGCAAATCCTTTGACTGTACCACTTCCTTTCAGCCAGAGCACTGCTGCCGCGATCAGTGTTGTAATATTTCCATCTAAAATCGCAGACATCGCTTTATGAAAACCTGCATTAAGCGCAGATTTTACAGATTTTCCAGCCGTCAGTTCCTCTTTTACACGCGCAAAGATAATTACATTTGCATCGACTGCCATACCAATACCAAGGATAATACCTGCGATACCCGGCAGTGTCAGTGTAATATCAAATGCATTGAGCAGCACCAGGATCAGTCCGGTGTAGATTACCAGCGCAAGACTGGAGGCAAATCCCGGCAGCAGATATACCACGCACATAAATACAAATACAATCGCAAGCCCGATCGCACCTGCCATCAGACTGGTACTGATTGCTTCTTCACCAAGCTGTGCTCCAACTACATTAGAACGAATCTCTTCCAGTTCTACACTCAATCCACCAATACGGATCGTGGATGCCAGCTGCTCTGCTTCTTCATATGACATATTTCCTTCGATCACAGCCTGACCATCTGTGATTTCCACATCCACATTCGGAACACTGATCAATTCCCCATCATAATAGATCGCGATGGTTTCATCTGCCGCTTTTGCAGCCTTTGTTGCCTCTGCAAATTTTTGGGTACCTTCCTTTGTCATAGACAGCTCTACCACATTTTTGCTGGCTCCACTTGTCTGATCCTGATAGGCACCAGCTTTTGCACTCTTAACGTCTGTACCATTCAAGACAACGGAACCTTCTTCTTTCAATTCCTCGATATCCTTTGCCAGAACATAGTGTCCTGAGGTATCCAGTCCATAATTCGGATTTCCGTCACTGTCCTTCTCTTTGATAAAATACAGGGATCCCGGCTGCCCCAGCTCACTTAAGATTTCATTCGCATCTGTCACACCAGGGATTTCGATACTGATCCGGTTATCCCCTTCCTGATAAACCGTTGCTTCTGTACTGTACTGTTCTACACGCTTCTGAAGCTTGTAGATTGTATCACTCATATCCTCCTTGGAAGGAGTATCCCCTTTTACCTGATAGGTAATACTGACTCCGCCTTCCAGGTCAAGTCCGAGCTTGATATTCTTTGCTGCCCCTGTCTGTCCTTTTCCGAATCCGACCACCGTTGTAAATCCAAGAAGTGCAATCAGCACCACGGTCAGAATCAGACTGATAATCCCTTTACTCTTCTTCATAATCTGCCGTCCTCTCCTGATCCGCCAGTGCCGCCTTGATCATAATCGCACATTCCACACGCCTGCGCTCCATCTCACAACTTACCTCGTATGTATCATTGATCGTATGATGGAATTTATAAGAATTCGCCATACATCCACCGCTGCAGTAAAATCTTGCAAAGCAGTTTCTGCAGCTGTCTTTGGAATACACACTGCATCCTCTGAATTCTTCCGGAATCTCCGGTTTTGTAATCCCTTCCTCTACATTTCCCAGCAGGAATTTTTCCTGACCAACGAACTGATGACACGGATACAGATCTCCCCAAGGCGTAACTGCCAGATATTCTGTTCCGGAACCACACCCTGACAGACGTTTTGCCACGCAAGGACCGCCTTCTAAATCCAGCATAAAGTGGAAGAACGTAAACCCTCTGCCTTCCCGTTCTCTGTCCACCATGATTTTTGCCAGCTTATCATACTCTGCAAAAATCTTCGGAAGATCTTCTTTTTGGATCGCATACGGATCTGTATCTTCCCCGACTACAGGCTCAATCGAAATCTGCTCAAATCCCAGATCTGCAAAATGCAGGACATCCTCTGAGAAGTCCAGATTTTCTCTTGTAAATGTTCCTCGTATATAATACTTTTCCTGATTTCTGCTCTCTGCCAGTTTTTGGAATTTCGGAACGATCAGATCATAACTTCCTTTTCCATTCCTAAACGGACGCATTCTGTCGTTGACTTCTTTTCTTCCATCCAGACTGAGCACCACATTGTCCATCTCTTTATTGACAAATTCCTGCACTTCATCATTGAGCAGAACCCCATTTGTTGTCAATGTAAAACGGAAATGCTTGTCGTTTGTTTTCTCCAGCTCTCTTCCATAGGCAACCAGATCTTTCACTACCTGCCAGTTCATCAACGGCTCTCCGCCAAAGAAATCAACCTCGAGATTTCTTCTCTTTCCTGAATTTGCCACAAGGAAATCCAGCGCTTTCTTTCCGACTTCCAAAGACATCAGCGCACGGCGTCCATGATACTCACCCTCTTCCGCAAAGCAGTATTTGCAGGCAAGATTACAATCATGTGCAATGTGCAGGCAAAGTGCCTTAACAACTGTCTTTCTTTCTTTTACCTCTCCGATATAGCTCTCATAAACATCCTGTGTAAACAACTGACCTGCCGCTGTCAGCTCTGCCACTGCCTCCAGAAGATCTCTCAAATCTTCTTCTGCATAAATATCGCCAAGCTTTTCGAGCAGATATTCTGCCGTCTTCTCTTCTTTTAACGTTTCCGGCGTATGGGCAGGGTTCATGGCCTCCAGACAGCCGATCACATCATACGCAATCTTGTCCACGACATGCACAGATCCGCTGTTCACATCCAGGACAATATGATATCCATTATTCTGGTACTGATGAATCACAACAGTTACCCCTCTTTCATTTAAATTTTATATTTTTGCATAACACACGTAAGGCAGCGACCACGGCCGCTGCCCTCATGTCTAATATTCAGTTTCTTATTTTTTGTGTTCACAAACCTGATTTCCTACTGTACAGGATGTCTTACATGCTGACTGACAAGATGTCTGACATTCTCCGCATCCACCTTTTTTCACTGTATGATTCAATGTCTGAGTATTTAATGTTTTGATATGTTTCATTTCTATTCCTCCTAATGTGTATGCATAAGCATCTAGTTTTCTTAGAATTATAACACATCCTGATCACTTTTTAAAGTATTTTTTTACTGTTCCATCTGTCTGCCCAGAAATTCTGCTGCCACAGCTGCCATTTTTTCTTCCACTTCACTGAATTTTTTGTGTTCTTCTTTGTGTAAAAACACCACTGTTCCCATCACGTCCCCGCCACTGATAATCGGACAAATAATTTCCTGAGAATATTCCTCACCCCCGGCGAATATCGGAATATAGTCCGCTTTCCTTTTTTCTGTACGGATCTGCTTTCGAGCCTGTATTGCATACTCCAGTTCTTTACTGATATAACGGTTCAGCAGCTCCTTGCTCCCATTTCCCGATGCTGCTACAATCTGATCCATATCAGTAAGACACACAATACAGTTCATGGTATGTGCAAGGCTTTCTGCGTACAGTCCGGCAACAGCACCGATTTCTCCGATCGGAGAATACTTTCTTAAAATCACACTGCCTTCTCTCTCGGTAAAAATTTCCAGTGGATCTCCTTCCCGAATACGAAGTGTCCTTCGAATTTCTTTTGGAATCACCACCCTGCCAAGGTCATCAATTCTTCGTACAATTCCTGTCGCTTTCATCTTATCTTCTCCTTTATATCTGGTTTTTATCGATAACAATCTGCTATTAGTATCGCTCATTTTTTAGAAATTATGAGTTATTTTACCAGTTTTATAAGAATTCATGAGGGATGTATTTTTTCCGAAAAGAGTAACTACAAGAGATTTTCTATCGTTCTCTCTGTACGTTTACTTCCTCACGAAATCATACCGCCGATCATTCCACCTCCTGTGCAAAGAATACACACGATCAAAAGCTGAGGAAACGGCTCCTGAATGCTGTGGTAAATACCAAAGGAAATCAATACAAGAAGCAGAAAATACAGCACACCGATTCCAAGCCCCCAGACAAATTTCCTGACCCTTGCCATTTTCCCTGCTACAAAACCACCTGCCAGTGTAGACAAAATATACACGGTCAAAATCCCTGCTGAAACATGTTTTTCCTCCAGTCCACATTTGTAAAGCAGTACTGTCAAAATCAAAAGGAGCACACCTGTTACAAGGTATGCACACAACAGGGATTTTAAAATCCAAAGTCCTTTTTTCTGCATTGAATTTTCAACATTTGCTTTCTTTTCCATATACGCTCTCCTCCCGGCTCATTTACAGCTAATACACTGTATGAGTCCGAAAAGCGTTTTATGTCCATCGTTCCATTGGTATCAGCTTTTTTTCTGTATCCAGCAGGCAACACATTGTTGTCTGTCACACTCACAATGTTCCCCTATCATTGTCTCTTTTCCCAACTCATGTAGCGGTGTGTCAATGATATGCATCAACTGACTAACAATATCATTCTCTAAAAATTTTATCATCTGCAATAGTTTGCCAATCTACCAGAAGATATTTAAAAAGGAAAACCCCTCATTTACAATCCTTTTCCCGCTTGAAAATAAAATTTGTAAATGAAGGGTTTTCTATTTTTATTCGCTCATCTGCTTATACTGCTGTGCGATATTTTTCACATGGTCTCCCATTCTTTCAAAATCTGTCAGCATCTCTGTAAAAATGATTCCGCTCTGAGGTTTACATTTTCCTTTTTTCATACGCTGCATCTGTTTCTTAAAGTACTTATCTCTCAGATCATCGATCTTCTGCTCTGCCGCACTGGCTTCAAAAAGAACCTGCGTCATATCGCTGCCCTCTTCATTTTTCACGATATCAAGCGCTGTCAGACACTGTTTTTTCATCTCTTCGATTTCTTCCAATGCTACATCAGAAAATGACAGATTCCACTCTTTGAGATCTTTTGCATATCCCGCCAGATTCATGGCATGATCCCCGATACGCTCCAAGTTGCCGATCACGGCATAATATCCATTAATGATCTTGGAATCCTCTGTCGATTTCTCATTGGAGATCAGAGATACGATATACTCTGAAATCTCACGGTTTAAATAATCGATATAGGTCTCTCTTTCTGAAATCTTCTCCATATCTTTTTCATTATACTGAATCAGAACATCATATGCTTTTGCAATATTCTTCGATACCATATCGCGCATTCTCTCGATTTCATCCCGAACCTGTGAAAGTGCTACCGCACTGGAGCCGATCGCATAGTTGGATTCAAACCGTGTGATGTACTTGAGTCTGTAATCTCCATCGTCTTCTTTCTTGCTGTCCGGCAGGATCTGGGTTGCGATTCTTGCCATGACATTGCCAAATGGAAGCAGGATCAATGTTGTTACAATATTAAATGTTGTATGCACATTGGCAATCTGTGCCACCGGATTTCCAGGTGTGAGTGCTTCCATCCAGGAGACAAACGGAGTTGTCATACAGATGACCGTAAACAGGATCGATCCGAAAATATTGAACATCAGATGGATCACGGTTGTACGCTTTGCATTGACTTTCATTCCAATCGATGCTAAAACTGCAGTAATACAGGTACCGATGTTCTGTCCAAACAAAATGTATACTGCGCTGGAAAGCGGAACCATTCCAGTTGCTGCAAGCGCCTGCAGGATTCCGACAGATGCAGATGATGACTGAATGATCGCCGTAAAAATCGCACCGATCAGAATACCTACCAGCGGATTCTCAACTGTTGTCATAAAGTTGATAAATGTCTGTGAATCCTGAAGCGGAACCATGGCATCTCCCATCATTGCCATTCCCATAAATAAAATTCCAAGTCCGGAAAAAATCCCGCTGATATGATGTACCTTTTCATTTTTAATGAACATCATCGCAGCTACACCGCCAATTGCAAAAATCGGAGTGATTGCCGAGATATCCAGTGCGATCAACTGACCTGTGATCGTTGTACCGATATTTGCACCCATGATTACCCAGACTGCCTGACTTAATGTCATCAGACCGGAATTTACAAATCCAACCAGCATAACTGTGGTTGCGGAAGAAGACTGAATCACGGCTGTGATCACAGCTCCAACCAGAACTCCTTTAATACGGTTGGAAGTCAGCTTCTCCAAAATCGACTTCATTCTGTTTCCGGCAGCAGCTTCCAAACCGTTGCTCATCATATGCATTCCGTACAGAAACAGTGCAACGTCCCCCCAGCAAGGAAAGTATATCTGTTATCCCCATTGTATCTTTCTCCTTTTTTCTTCTCTTTTTGTATTTTATTTTTTCGCTCGAAACGAGACTGCCGCAAATGGTATCACAGCAGTCTCGTTTTCTGGCAAATTTTACAATTTTGATTCTAGCACACCGCATTTTTCCAGGTCAACATTCTTTTACACTTTTTTAACAAGTTCTTAGCATAACCTTAACATAAGCCTTCACAGTTCAGTCTTTCCATCAAGTATTGAAAAGCCTCCCTGATTCTGTTAAAATCAAAGAAGATTCCGAAAACAACGGAATTTCAAGAAATTTTAAGGAGTGAATACGATGAGTAAGATTGATGAAGTAAGAAGCGCCATGATGGCTGCTATGAAAGCAAAAGATAAAGAAAGAAAGGATGCGCTTTCCGCACTGCTCACTGCATTGAAGAACAAGGCGATCGACAAACGCGCAGACCTGACTGAAGAAGAGGAAACACAGGTAATCTTAAAAGAGATTAAACAGCTCAAAGAAACCATTGAGATGACACCTGCAGACCGCACGGATATCCTCGCGGAATGCAACAGCCGTCTCGCAGTCCTCGAAGAATACGCTCCAAAGATGATGGATGAAGCGGAAATCAAAGCAGTGGTTTCAGAAGTACTTACCTCTCTCGGTCTGGATGCGCCGACCGCAAAAGAAAAAGGCAAGATCATGAAAGAACTGATGCCGAAAGTCAAAGGAAAAGCCGACGGAAAGTTAGTCAGTGAAGTCGTTGCTTCCTTCCTGTCCTGATTCACTATGAAAGTTCTGATTTTATCCTGCAATACCGGAGAAGGACACAATTATGCCGGCAGGGCACTCAAAGAGTGTATCGAATCGCATCATGATACCGCAGATATGCTGGATATTATGATGCTTGCCAGTCCCAGAGTATCAAAACTGGTGGGGGACAGCTATGTCAATATTGTCCGGCATGCTCCCCGCCTTTTTCAGTGTTTATACAAACTGGGCGGACTTGTCAGTTCCGCCAGACATCATTCTCCGGTTTATTATGCCAATGCTCTTCTCGCCAAAAAGCTAACGCGCTATCTGGATACACACCATTACGATGTAATCGTAACGCCCCATCTTTTTCCCGCCCAGACACTGACTTATATAAAGAAAAAGAACCTATTGTCCCAGAAAGTCGTGGCTGTAGAAACAGATTATACCTGTATTCCATTTTGGGAAGAGACAGACTGCGATTACTACATCATCCCTCACTATGAACTGATCGACGAATTTACAGCAAAAGGAATTCCCAGAGAACGTCTGAAACCATACGGGATTCCGGTTCGTCCGGCATTTTCTGACCAATCTGACAGACAAAAAGCGCGCGTACGCTGTGGGATTCCAACGCATGCCCAGGTTTATCTGATCATGAGCGGCAGTATGGGATTTGGAAAGATTCAGCTCTTTGTTGCCGAACTGCTCCGTACCCGAAAGCCCGGAGAATATGTTGTTGTAATCTGCGGAAACAACCGTCGCCTGCAAAAAATCCTCCTTGCGGAATTTGGAAAACAAGAAGGTGTTCAGATTCTGGGATACACTGAAAAAATTGCAGATTTTATGGCTGCTGCCGATGTGCTTTTCACCAAACCCGGCGGTCTGACTACCACCGAAGCAGCTGTCAAAGGGATTCCGATCGTACACACACGCCCAATTCCCGGCTGTGAGACAAAAAATCTGGCTTTTTATACAGAACGGGGATTGTCCCTGACTTCCCAAAAACTGCACGGACAGATTCTTGCCGGCCGAAAACTGATGTCAAACGATGAACTGCGGCATTCCATGTGTACAGCGCAGCACACTGTCATCCCACCAAATGCTGCTGAGAAGACTTACCAGCTTCTCTGCCAGCTTTCTTCTGCGTATGCCGTCTCAGATGATACTGCAAAAAAGGAGACTTTATGAATGAGTTATTCTTTATTTTAGTCGGATATCTTTCGGGAAGTATTTTATATGCCTATCTGCTTCCCAAATATATTTGCCATATCGATATCATGAAAGACAGTGACGATCACAATCCCGGTACATTCAATGCTTTTGCACTGGCAGGTACACAGGTTGGTATTCTTGTGATTGCATTGGAGCTTTTGAAAGGATTTCTTCCGATCTGGCTGGCTTCACATATTCTGGATACAAGAAGATGGATGTTTGCATTTGTTCTCTGTGCACCTGTTGCAGGGCATGCGTTTCCCCTGTTTTATCCGAAACGTGGCGGAAAAGCCATCGCAGTTTCTTTTGGAGTATTATTGGGACTGCTGCCGCGATACCGCCCGGTGCTACTTCTCATCTTCTTTTATCTGTTATTTTCTTTTTTGATCGTTGTAAAGCCGCATCTTTACAGAAGCATTCTTACGTTTACACTGTTTTCTCTGACCGGATTGTTTTATTTCCATGATGCGGTGATCAGCATGGGCACATTTTTCATTTCCTGCGTGGTCATCATCCGACATCTGGTACATCATCAGAAAGAGCCTTTCAGCATTCGCTTTTTACAGCGGAGCTGAAAGGCTCTCTTTTATTTTTTGATCATAGAAATCGCTTTTGATCGTTCCAGTGTTTTTGCAAGCACATAAAAGATTACGGAATCAATCGGAACGGAAACTACCTGTTTTATAAATCTCGCCGGAAGGATTGCCAGAAATCCTTTTCCATACAGGATCGTCAGCCACCAGGTACCGAGCAGAAGATTTACAAGTAAAGCAACCGTAATTTTGGCTGCCACGACTCTTCCCAATTGAATCGGACGATGATAGAAAAAAATTCCGTAAATAACAGGTCCCAGCATCGCATTCAGTGTATACCCAAAGAAATACGGTCCCGTCGGCTTGATCAGAAACTTCAGGATATCCCCGATTCCTCCCATGATCCCGCCAACCACCGGACCGAACAGCATCGATGCCAGCTCATTAGGAATACCGGAAAAACCAATCCGGATAAACTCCGTAAGCTGAACAGAGAAAAAGCCTAATATCACACCGATCGCGATCAACATGGCAGCCACTGCCATAACTTTTGTTTTCCTCAACTCATGCCAGGAGTCTACAAACTGCTGTTTTAATTGTTTCATAAAAAAATACCTCCTTTGCAGTAATCCTCAAGCTACTCACAGAAGATATCCTTATATCAAACTGGTATATCTGTCTATGTGCAGCAGCGGGATGCGAAATATGTACCGCAAGCATTCACTTTTCGTCCTGCTGGCAACTCCCCGTCCAACCGGCACTTAACGCACATACTTCTACTCTGCTTTTGTTTTCATTTTTTCGTGGTGATTATAGCACAATTTTCAAAGACGGACAACTATTTTTTCTCCTGCGGCTCTTCCGGTCTCACGATCGGAATCTGAAGATTGACTCCGTACGGATTGATCACAACCCCTTTTGCCTCGTTTACCAACATCTTCGGAACATTTTTTGCTTCAATAGCCATTGTCTTAAACTGATCCTCTTTATTGAATTTTCGAAACTCCAGGATATCTGTGAAAATCGGCTGATATGCATCTCCGTTCTTCTGTTTGAGCATCGGCATTCCGTTTTCTTTGTGAACGGCTACGATAAATCTGCCTCTTCCATAGTTGACCAGTATCTCTTCCTGCAGACCTTTCAGCTCTTCTGTCAGTTCCGGCTTTTCCTGTCTGCGCATCTCCTGCATAAAATACAGAGCGGTCAGATGAAGCTGCGGATTCTCTACCCATACTTTTCCATCCGGAAGGTCCTCGGTATTTGGTCGTATCACCAGTTCTCCCAACTGAAGTCTTGCTTCACTTTCCATATTTTTATTGATCAAAAGCCCGTTGACGCCCATCGGATACAGGCTTGAGAAAAATACCAAGCAGCTGTTTCTTTTTCAATCTTTGCGATCTGGATCGGAATCCGCTGTTCAATCAGCTTCTTTCCCTCTCTCTGTGCATCCTCCTCTGTATAATATAACAGCACTTCATCATCAAATGTTTCTTCATCACACAGGACATACGGCATCTTTGTACACAGAGACATAAAGACATACATCTCCTCTGCATTTCGCAGACTGCTCAAAAGCTGCTCTTTTTCCGGTAACTGTCCGTTTTTATTTTCCTCTTTCATGAAACTGATTCCTTTCTTCTGTTGATATTCCCTATCTTTTAATTATACCAAAATTTTACTCTGATACCAACAAGATTCTGGATTATTTTCCACTTTTCGAACTCTGGATCTCAAAGACAATCCGTGTCAGATACTCCTCTTCTTCAGACATGGTGAGGCTGTCAAACAGAATGTCTTCATAGCAATGTGCGCCCAACTGGATTTTATTCTCTTTCCCATATTCTAAAATTTTCTTATAGGTATCCTCCAGCGTCTGCCATTTTCCTTTATGATAGGCGATCAGATACATTCCCGCGGGTCTGACACTGTAGTTGACTTTTTGCGGTTTCTCATCCAAAAGCTCATAAAAAACAGAATACTGATCAAAAATACCGCTTTGAATCTCCTTCGTATTTTGTCGGTATCCAATGGAATATGCGCTTTTGATCCCATTCCTCGCACAATACTCAAATAATTCTCCGATTTTTTCTGCCCATACCCGTTCATTTGTATCCGTTGCACAGGACTGGATCATATATCTGTCCGGTTCTTCCTCGATTCTGATTGCTTCCGTATCTGTCTGCATTGTCTTCTCAATAATCTCACTCTTCTTTACAATCCACTCTTCCATCTTTTTCAGCTGCTGCATCTGTTTCCTGATTATGCTCTGTTCTTTTCGAAACAACTTCAGCAGTCTCTTTGGACTTCTCTGATTCATATATCCTTTGATCTCCTCTAAAGACACATCCAGTTCTCTCAATGTCTGGATCACATCGAACACATCCAGCTGATCAAAAGAATAAAAGCGATAGCCATTCTCCAGCTTGATCTCCGGAGAAAACAATCCAATCTTATCGTAATAGAACAGCGTATGCTTTGTCACTCCAACCAGCTTTGCAAATTCTCCGGTTTTAATATATCTTTCCTGATTCATTGGTATTCCCCTCTTGACTATAGACTTACTCTATAGTTTATGATAACAGGGATTGTAAGAAAAAACAACTGACAGGAGCTTTTACCATGACAAATTGTTATCACTACCTCAAATAAACATACGAAAAATACCGCCGCATCTCCTGCATTTTCAGGTTGATGTGGCGGTATTTTTTCTTTTACGCTAAAAGATCATCTTTGTCAATCCGATTCAATAAAAGTGAACACAGAACTCCAAGTCCCAGGCAGATCACATTTACGATTGCCGCACTTAAAGATACTGTAAAACTTCCAAATGGTATGATCATAACCGTTGCCGCTACTACAATTCCGACAATGGCATGGAACACATAGGAATAAAATTTTTCCAGAAGAGCATCTATCATCTTCGCGAAACATATTACCGTAACAACTGCACCGATTCCACTTGGGATCATAATGCTCAGATTCAGATGTCCCAGCCCGTCAACAAACGGAGTATACAATCCCAGAGGCATCAGAAGGGTAGAAAAACTCATTCCCGGAACAATCACGCTCAATGCCAGACACACGCCGCAAAAAACGTACCATCCTACATTCGGCACAAGGCTGACTGACAGCAGGTTCAATGTTGTCAGTATGGCAAAGATCACCACTGCTGCTGCCACCATAGAGATCCATGATCCGTTGGTCCGTCCTTCTTTTCCCGCCTCACGCATCAGAGACGGCAGCATACCTGCGATCAATCCGACAAAAAAGACACACGGATGGATCCGGATACTTTTCCAGGAAAAACGACAATATATTGGCAACTCCAAGGAAACCGACTGCGCCGCCCAAAATAACCGGAAGTAATTTACGGATATGGGTAAAAAAGTAACTTTCGCGGATTGGACAATAACTCCATTACAGGTCTGTAAATTCCGAAAATGACGCACAGGACACCACCTGAAATTCCCGGAAGGACAGCTCCAAGGCCTATGAGCATCCCCTGAAGCATTCGAACTAGAAATGTGCACAAAGGCAAACTTCCCTCTTTGTGTTCTTTCATCATAATATCTTTCTCCTGTCTCTATCTCTTTTTTAGCTGTTTTTCATTGCAACGCTTCCTACGATATCTGCCACATGCTCACATGCATCTGCGCATTTTTCAAGATAAGTATAAATCTCTCTCCATGCAATGATATTTCTCACATCCTGTTCTTCCACGTGAAGTTTTCTCATACTGGAAATAAACAGTTCATCTTCTTTTTCTTCTAATGTATTCATCCGGATAATGCTTGGCTTCAGTTCTTTGGAATGTTTGAAATTCTTAAACTCCTTCAAAAGAGTCTGAAGTTCTTCACAGCATTCGATCACTACATCCAGCATAAGAAATACTTCCTGACACATTTCCTGTACATTGTTGATGTAAACACGGATCAGAACTTCTTCTATTTTATCCGTCACATCATCAATATGATGGCTGAGAGCAATAATATCCTCTCTTTCAATTGGAGTGATAAATGCTTTTGCCAGCTTATCTGTAATCTCGTGTCTCTGTGTATCTGCCTGACGCTCGATCTCATGAATCTCTTCCATCTTCTTTGAAATCTCTTCCGGCTGAAACTCTGTCAGTATCTCCTTTAATAAATATGCTGCTTTACATGAGTATTCTGCACATTTCATAAAGTTATCGAAATAATAATCATCCTGTTTTTTTGACATTGGTATTCCTCCTGTTATCCAAATATGTACATAAATATTTTTGCCATACAAAAACTAATCAGTCCGCAGCCCGGAAACGTAAAAATCCAGGTCAGCATCATATCTTTTACAACTCCAAAATTGATCGCAGAAACCCTTTTTACTGCGCCGACTCCCATGATCGCACTTGTCTTTGTGTGTGTCGTAGAAACCGGAACTCCCATCAGACTGGAGTACAGAAGACAGATTGCCCCGGCAAGATCCGCGGAAAATCCCTGGTAACGCTCCAGCTTTACCATGTTCATGCCCACTGATTTAATAATTTTTTCTCCTCCGATACTGGTTCCAACAGCCATAACAATACTGCACAGAAGCATCAGCCACACCGGAATTTCCATCCCGCTTACGGAATTGTGTCCTCCTGCAAATGCGATTCCCAAAAACAAAACACCTATGAATTTCTGACCGTCCTGTGCTCCATGCATAAAACTCATGGCTGCCGCACCTGCAATCTGCGCACCTCCAAAAAAGCGATTCGTCTTGCGGCGGTCCATGGAACGGCAAAAGACGGTAATCAGTTTACATACCACCCATCCTGTTGCAAATCCAAGGATCAGGCTCAGTACAAGACCATACAGAACTTTGACCCATTCATCAAAGTTGATTCCGCCCACGCCCTGCTGAATTGCGATCGCGGCTCCGGAAAGCCCTGCAATCAGACTGTGACTTTCGCTGGTCGGAATTCCGAAAAATGAGGCTGCTGTACTGTATATCACAATGGACAACAACGCTGCACACAATGCGATCAGCGCCTCATCGGTATGGTTCCCAAAATCCACCATATTGCTGATCGTAGATGCAACGGAGCTGTTGATCTGCGTCATTACAAAAACGCCGAGAAAATTAAACACTGCACTCATCATGATTGCGGCACGCACCGGCATACACCTGGTCGCCACACAGGTGGCGATCGCATTCGGTGCGTCGGTCCAGCCATTTACAAAGATTACCCCCAGAGTGAGTAGGACTGTGATAAACAGCATCGGGTTACTTATAATATCCTGCCAGAAATTTACAAATGTCAATTCCATACTCTTTTCCTCCGGCCCTTAAACTTCATTCACGAACACATCAATGTTATCTACTTTTCCGATCACCACAATGATGTCTCCCTGACGCAGACGATATTCCGGCATCACTTCAATATTCGTCTCATCTCCGTTTTCAATTGCAATAATATTCAACCGGTACTTCTGACGGATCTCCGTCTCTTCTATGCTCTTCCCGATCAAATGGTTCGGGACCTCTATCTGACGGATCTCTACCTGGTTACATAAAGAAACATACTCCAGGAAGTTATTGGACAACAGTTTCTTCCCAAGTCTCAGAGCCATATCCCTCTCCGGATATACAACCTCTGCTCCGAGCTTGCTCAGCACCGCTCCCTGTTCCAGACTCAGCGCTTTTGCAATCACACGCGGCACTCCCATCTCTATCACACTCATGGTGGTCAATACACTGACGTCCACTTTTTCTCCGATACAAATAATCACAACATCACAATTCTGTATTCCAATTTCTTTTAATGTATCAGAGCTGAGATTGTCTGCCACAAATGCACAGTCTGTATACTGCCGCATCTCTTTTACCTTTTTTTCATCCTTATCAACTGCGATGACCTCATGCCCTGACTGTGCCAGCATCATTGCCAGCGCTTCTCCAAAACGCCCCAGCCCGATGACTCCATATGCTGTTTCTACTTTCTTTTTCTATTTTTTTGAATTCTCCCTTTTTATTATCCTATTGAAACTTCTTCTTCTGAATACCTTGCTCTTGGTTCTGTACGGTTCACCCACATGGAAATTAAAGTAAATGCTCCGACTCTTCCTGTAAACATGACAAGAATGATCACCGCCTTTCCTGCCACACTGAGCGCCGGTGTGATACCGGTAGAAAGACCTACCGTTCCAAACGCAGAAACTACTTCAAACAACAGCTGCATAAAACTATATTCCGGTTCGAGTACACACATAAAGAACGTTGCAACACATACCACTGTTCCCGAAAGTATCGTAATCATAAATGCCTTTGAAATATTCTGCTCTGATATATTTCTATGGAACGCATGCACTGTTCCTTTCGTACATGTTCCTCTTATTTTCTGGAACATGATAAAAAAATGTACTCGTCTTGATACCTCCACCGGTAGATCCCGGAGAGGCACCAATAAACATCAGGATACACAGTACAAACAGGCCGGCATCCGTAAACTGCCCAATCGGATAGGTGGAAAATCCGGCGGTTCTCGCCGAAACGCTCTGGAAGAACGCCCCCAGCCATGTTACATTCTCTGTCAGTTTAAGTGTCAGTGTTCCGACAACAAGCAAAACCAAACTGGTAACGATCACCACCTTGGAGTGCAGAGTAAGCTTCTTGAAACACTTTTGTTTTCCTATATCCAGAATAACAAGAAATCCCAATCCGCCAAAAATGATCAGTGTACATGTGGTCAGATTCAAAAGGACATCATCCTGATAAGGCGTCAGGTTTCTAAGTCCTCCCAAAATGTCAAACCCCGAGTTATTAAAGGCTGCAATAGAATGGAAAATACTAATTCCGATCGCATGCACGGTACTGTAATCCCGGCTGAAAACCAGAAAGCTTAAGAGCGCACCTCCCGCTTCAAAGCACAAGGTCATTAATAATACAGATTTTACTAATTTTACAATTCCCTTATAGCTTTCAATATTCAGCGCCTCTTTTACCATCATTCTGCTTTTAATTCCAACTCGTTTTCTTGCCACAAGCATCAGGCCCACGCCCAGAGAAGTCACTCCCAGTCCGCCGACCTGTATCAAAGCTGCAACAACGCCCTGACCAAAGGCAGTAAAATGATCCGCCGTATCAATCGCGATCAGCCCTGTCACGCACACTGCACTTGTAGAGGTAAACAGTGCATCGATCAGAGTGACCTCTGCACCATCCTTTACCGATATGGGAAGAAGCAGCACAAGCATCCCTAACAGAATCACTGCCGCAAATCCTGCCACGATCATTCTGCCGGGCGGCTGATTTCTCAAAAACATATTTATTTTCTTCATTTTCTTTTTTGCCCTGTCTTTCTTTTCTGAATTTTTTCTCTATGCTCTTCCCACCATACCCACAGAGGACCGGCAATGCAAATGGACGAGTAGCATCCTGAAATGAGGCCGGCTAAAAGAGGCAGTGAGAAGTTTGTGATAGATTCCATTCTGTAAACTACTGAGACAACAAAAATGATAAATGCACATAACACAACCGTAAACGCTGTATTGATCGAACGCTGCAAAGTTTCTGTCGTACCGATATCCACCAGTTCTGCCAGTGTACTTTTCTTTTTCATGTTGCTTCTGTGCTCACGGATCCTGTCATACAGAACAATCGTGTCGTTGATCGAATATCCGATGATCGTCAGCGTCACCGCTACAAACGCATCATTGACAGGAATTCTGAAGATTCCGAAAATAAAGAGCACGATCAGAATATCATGAACAAGCGCTATCACAGCTGTGACTCCGGATGCAAGACCTCCCAATGCCGCAAAGCGAAGCCGGATATATACCACAATGAAGAGGAATGAGAGAACAATCGCAATTGCCGAATTCTTCAATGCCTTTGCTCCGATATATGGTTCTACCGCTGATGTTTCCGAGGTCTCAAACTGATTCTTATTTTCCTGATTGATGGTATTTAGAATCTCTTTCTGCTGTTCGGGCGTCAACCCTTTTTTGCCTGAAAGTGTAATGACCAGACTCTTTTCTCCTGTGGCAGAGTTTTCAGAAGTCTGTACACTGACACTGCGATCCACAATATCTTCTACCTCTTTTTGAATCTGTCCTGTATCCGCCTTTCCGGTATATGTATATCTTAAGATTACTCCACCCGTAAACTGCGTATCCAGTTTCATTCCATTTACGCAACTCCATATCGTTCCTGTAAGGAGCAGTGCAACACTTGTCAGGAAGAAATATTTTTTTGCCTCTGCAAATTTCAAAATCTTCTTATCTTTTTTCTTTCTAAACCACTTTTCCTGATTGAACAGCTTATATCTGATCACTGAATTCAGCATATATCTGGACATCCAGACTCCTGCAAGCAGATTGATGATAACACCTGTCAACAGGGTATATCCAAAACTTAGCATTGTACCTGATCCGAAGATCATCAAAATCCCCGCTACTGCCGCAGTGGTGACATTTCCATCTAAAACAGATGAGAATGCACGCTTATATCCATTCTTAACTGCATTTCTGACGGAATTCCTTTTTTCAATTCTTCACTGATTCTCTCACTGATAATAATATTCGCATCTACCGCCATACCGGCTGATAAGATCAAACCTGCAATTCCCGGCAGCGTGATCGTGTACTGCGGAACTGAAATAACAAGAATCTGAAGTGCAATCTGAAACGTCAGTGTCAGACAGCTGATCACTCCCGGCAGCCGGTACCATATGATCATAAATAAACAGATCAGCGCCATTGCGATTTCCGCTGCCAGTGCCATTGCATTCAACGCTTTTCCGCCAAGTGTCGGGCTGATCGTACTGTAGTTGGTCGTCTTCATGGAAAACGGAAGAGAGCCTGAATTAATCTTATCAGAAAGGCTCTGTGCCTCTTCTTTGGAAGACATTCCGGTAATCTCTGCTTTTCCTCCTGTTATCTTGGCATTGACTGTAGGATTGGAGATCAGGTCATCATCCATATAAATTCCCATTTGCTGTCCTACAAGCTTCTCTGTTGCATCTGCAAATTTCTTCGCACCTTCGCTGCTAAATTCCAGTTCTACGACATAGTTTTTCTGCTGGTCTACTGCAACCTGACTTCTGGAAACATCCGAACCTTTGATGTAAACTGTATTATCCGGTCCGCGAAATGTCAGCTCGGCCATCTCACCCAGTTCCTGGATCGCTGTTTCCGGATCAAAATTCTTTTCATCAGATTTCCATGGGAATCTGACAATCACATCTCCTGCTTTCTCATCCACCGTTACTTCACGATCTAATATATTCTGTGAATCCAGACGAGTTTCGATGACCTCTCTTGCCATCTCCAACTGTTCTGCTGTCAGCTTTTTCTTCAAACCTGACGGTTCAAAAACCGCCTCTACGCCTCCGCGGATATCAATCCCAAAACGCATGTCGCGAATTCCTTTAATATCCTCTCCGCATCCAAAAACTGCAATGCACACAAAAAAGACGATTACTGCAAGAGCAATCCATATATGTAATTTTTTATTTTTCATTTTTCCCGCTTTCTTTCAATATTTCATATTTTTAGATTCCGAAAGCAAGATCTCGTTTTTTTCCATCCTTCTCCAATAGGATATCGTATTCACACAGAAATCGCGTGAAAGGAAGTGTATAGAATTGAATGCACGAAAAAAAGACTCTCTTTAAGCATACCACAAAAGAGAATATCAGAAATAAAAGCAGTTCCATCGGCAATCTCTGCGTGCTCTTACGCTGTTCCGCACTCTGCGCAGAAATTGCTTCTCTTGGATTCTCCAAACGCAGATAATTATCATGAAGAACTTTCTTTTCTATGCCATCGGTATACTGTGCCGTCATCTGTATACTTGAGCTTTGTTCTTTCACAAATCTATCTGTATTTTCAAACTGAAAATCAGAAGGAAGCAAAATGCTGACAACCATGATCAAAACAGCTGCTAAAACAGATCTTACTCTATGATTCATTTTTCTTCCTCCTGATTCCTAAAAGTATATTGAGAGTAACACTAAATTCTTCATATGTCAATATATGATTTGCTTTTCAGTATTTTACTCTGTCAAAGGCTCTGCCGACTTTAATCTGTTATCGTGATTTTCTCGATGACCGGTTGATTTTCAGCCTTGACTGTTCCATTATCATCTTCTACGGGAACATCCTTGCAAATCTGATCCACGATCTCCATGCCGCTTGTCACATGCCCAAACGCTGCATAATTCCCATCCAAATAGTCACTGTCCTCCTGAACAATAAAAAACTGTGAACTTGCGCTGTCCGGATCCTGCGCTCTGGCCATAGAAATCGTTCCTCTTGTATGAGAGATTTCATTCTCTACTCCATTGCTGGAAAATTCTCCTTTGATCGTCTGATCCGCTCCTCCTGTTCCGTCGCCATTCGGATCACCTCCCTGAATCATAAACCCGTCCATGATCCTGTGAAATGTAAGATTGTCATAGAATCCGTCTTTTGCAAGATTCACAAAATTGGTTACAGTGATCGGTGCTGTATCCGCATCTAATTCCACTGTAATCGTTCCATAATCTTTGACCTGGATTTCTGCGTGGTGTGTTCCGCTTAAAAGTTCTTCAGAAGCTTCTGTTTTCTTCTGTTCTGATTTCTTTGGAGTCTCTTCCTGTTTCTGGCATCCCGTTACGACAAATAAAGCCAGAATGATTGCCGCCGCAATTCCTATTTTTCTTTTCATCCTTCCATAATCCTTTCAGACAAAAGAGGTTCCGCCCGGCATATACCGAACAGAACCCCCTTTTATATTACATATTTTATTCTCAACAGTGTGATAAAGAATTATGCATTCTTTTCTGCGATAGCAGCCTGTGCAGCAGCAAGGCGAGCGATCGGCACACGGAATGGTGAGCAGGATACATAATCAAGACCAAGTTTGTTGCAGAATTCAACAGAGCTTGGATCTCCACCGTGCTCTCCACAGATTCCTACGTGCAGGTTTGGATTTACCGGTTTTCCTAATGCGATTGCCATATCCATGAGTTTACCAACACCTGTCTGATCCAGTTTTGCAAATGGATCGTTTTCAAAGATCTTAGCATCATAGTAAGCATCCAGGAATTTTCCTGCATCATCACGAGAGAATCCGAATGTCATCTGTGTCAGGTCGTTTGTACCGAAGCAGAAGAAGTCAGCTTCTTTTGCGATCTCATCAGCTGTAAGAGCAGCTCTTGGGATCTCGATCATTGTACCAACTTCGTATTTCAGGTCACTTCCTGCAGCAGCGATCTCAGCGTCAGCTGTCTCAACTACGAATTTCTTCACGTATTTAAGCTCTTTGATCTCTCCAACCAATGGAATCATAATCTCTGGTTTTACTGTCCAGTCCGGATGCGCTTTCTGTACATTGATAGCTGCACGAATTACAGCTTTTGTCTGCATCTTAGCGATCTCCGGATATGTAACTGCCAGACGGCATCCACGGTGTCCCATCATTGGGTTGAACTCATGAAGTCCATCGATGATTGCTTTGATCTGCTCAACAGTTTTACCCTGAGCGTCAGCAAGTTTTTTGATGTCCTCTTCCTCTGTAGGAACGAACTCATGAAGCGGTGGATCAAGGAAACGGATAGTAACCGGATTTCCTTCCAGTGCCTCATACAGTGCTTCGAAGTCTCCCTGCTGTTCCGGAAGGATCTTCTCAAGTGCTGCTTCTCTTTCTTCTACAGTCTCAGAACAGATCATCTCACGGAATGCATCGATTCTGTTTCCTTCGAAGAACATATGCTCTGTACGGCAAAGTCCGATACCTTCTGCTCCCAGTTCGCGAGCTTTCTTAGCATCTGCAGGTGTATCTGCATTTGTACGAACTTTCATTGTTCTGTATTTGTCAGCCCATCCCATGATTCTTCCGAATTCTCCAGCGATTGTAGCATCAACTGTAGGAATGATTCCGTCATAGATATTTCCTGTAGATCCGTCCAGAGAAATTGCATCTCCTTCGTGGTATTCTTTTCCGTTTAATGTGAATTTCTTGTTTGCTTCGTCCATCACGATGTCTCCACATCCAGATACACAGCATGTACCCATTCCACGTGCAACAACGGCAGCGTGAGATGTCATACCACCACGTACTGTCAGGATACCCTGAGCAGATTTCATACCTGTGATGTCTTCCGGAGATGTCTCCAGACGAACAAGAATTACTTTTTCTCCTCTTGCAGCCCACTCTACAGCGTCATCTGCTGTAAATACAACTTTACCGCAAGCAGCTCCTGGAGATGCTCCGAGTGCTTTTGCCATTGGTGTTGCAGCTTTTAATGCAGCAGCATCAAACTGTGGGTGAAGCAGAGTGTCAAGGTTTCTTGGATCGATCATAGCAACAGCTTCTTCTTCTGTTCTCATTCCCTCATCAACAAGGTCACAAGCGATCTTTAAAGCAGCCTGAGCTGTTCTCTTACCGTTACGTGTCTGAAGCATATACAGTTTACCATGCTCTACAGTAAACTCCATATCCTGCATATCTCTGTAGTGTTTCTCCAGAGTATTGCATACTTCTTTAAACTGAGCAAATGCTTCCGGGAATTTCTGTTCCATTTCGGAAATGTGCATTGGAGTACGAACTCCGGCAACAACGTCTTCTCCCTGTGCGTTTGTCAGGAACTCTCCAAAGAGTCCGTTCTCTCCTGTAGCAGGGTCTCTTGTAAATGCAACACCTGTTCCACAGTCATCTCCCATGTTACCGAATGCCATCATCTGTACGTTAACAGCAGTTCCCCATGAATATGGGATATCGTTGTCACGACGGTATACATTCGCTCTTGGGTTGTCCCATGAACGGAATACAGCTTTTACAGCTCCCATCAACTGCTCTTTTGCGTCTGAAGGGAAATCTGTACCGATTTTTTCTTTATATTCAGCTTTGAACTGTCCTGCTAAAGTCTTTAAGTCTTCTGCTGTCAGTTCAACGTCAAGGCTTACACCTTTTTCTTCTTTCATCTTGTCGATGAGCTCTTCGAAGTATTTTTTACCTACTTCCATAACTACGTCAGAATACATCTGAATGAATCTTCTGTAGCAGTCCCAAGCCCAGCGTGCATTTCCGGATGCCTCTGCCAGAGTCTCAACAACTTCTTCGTTTAATCCAAGGTTGAGGATTGTATCCATCATACCAGGCATAGAAGCTCTTGCTCCGGAACGTACGGAAACGAGCAGCGGATTTTCTTTATCTCCGAATTTCTTTCCTGTGATTTCTTCCAGTTTTACGATTGCATCCATGATCTGCGCCATAATCTCATCATTGATCTTTCTGCCATCTTCGTAATACTGTGTACAAGCTTCTGTTGTAACTGTGAATCCCTGTGGTACCGGGAGTCCCAGACTTGTCATTTCTGCAAGGTTTGCGCCTTTTCCACCGAGAAGGTTTCTCATTGTTGCATTACCCTCGGTGAACATATACACCCATTTTGTTGCCATTTTTAAACGACCTCCTAATATAATTTTTTTCAAATAAATTTGCACTAAGTCGCATATAATATTTTAATGGTTTTGCCGAAATACGTCAAGCCTTTTGTACATAATTATGTACAATTTTTACATCTATTTTTTGGTTATTTTAATCATTCCACCTTTTATTTTTCAGCATTTAACAAATATATTGTCGTGAATCTCGCAAAAAAACTATGAATTTTACACAATTCCAACAAATCCCATCACATAAAAAGAAGATACCCCTCACGAAGTATCTTCTCACCCTGTCTTTATTCATATCTTTAAGAATGCGCAGTATCCACGATATGCTTCATATACATCCGCCTTGCTTGAAAGTTCCCATGGAGAATGCATGCTCAGCACTGCAACACCGCCATCGATCACTTCCATTCCGAAGTTTGCAAGAATGTATGCGATTGTTCCGCCGCCGCCGGCATCGATCTTGCCCATCTCTGTCAGCTGGAATGCAACCTGATTTTCATCAAATACATGTCTCAGTCTTGCAATGTACTCTGCATTGGCATCATTAGATCCACCTTTTCCTCTGGATCCCGTATGCTTATTGAGCACCATACCTTTTCCAAAGAACGGATTAGATCTCTTGTCATAAACATCCGCATGCATCGGATCAAATGCAGCTCCCACATCCGATGAGATCATGGTAGAATTTGCCATTGCACGGCGAAGTTTTAATTCAGAAAACTCTCCGCACTTGTCCAAAATCTCTGCAACAGCATTTTCAAAGAAACGAGACTGCATTCCAGTTGCTCCAACACTTCCGATTTCTTCTTTATCTACAAGGATACAGCAGGATGTTCTCTTTTTGTTTTCTGTATGGAACATTGCCATCAAAGAAGTAAAGGCACAAACTCTGTCATCCTGTCCATATGCCATTACCATGCTTCTATCCAGACCGCAGTCGCGTGCTTTGCCTGCTGGAACGATTTCCAACTCTGCTGACATCAGATCCTCTTTCTCGATATCATATGTCTCTTTTAACAGCTTCAGTATATGTGCTACAACCGCATCTTTTTCCTCACCACAAAGTGGTGCGCTTCCTACCAGAATATCCAGAGCTTCCCCTTCGATGACGGATGCCGCTGTCTTTTCCATCTGTTTGGATCCAAGATGTGGCAGAAGGTCTGTGATCGCAAATATTGGATCTTCTTCTTTTTCGCCAATCACTACGTTGAATTTTGTTCCATCTTTTTTCACTACTACACCGTGAATAGCCAATGGAAGTGTCACCCACTGATATTTTTTGATTCCGCCATAGTAGTGTGTATCAAAATATGCAAATCCACTTTCCTCATACAACGGATTCTGTTTGAGATCCAAACGCGGAGAATCCACATGCGCTCCTAAAATATTCATTCCGTTTTCCAGTGGATCCTCACCGATCTGGAACAATACGATAGATTTTCCCATCCAGTCCAGGTATACTTTATCTCCTGCCTGCAATGTATCTTTCTGATTCAAGTCTACATAGCCCTCTTTTTCTGCAAGGCGGATCACTTCTGTCACGCATTCTCTCTCCGTTTTTCCTGCGTCAAGAAAATCTTTGTAATCTGCTGTCAGAGTTTCAAGCTCTGCAAGCTGTGTGTCGTTATATATCTCCCATAATGTTTTTTCCATAGCTGTTTTTCTGTCCTTTCTGTTGTCTTTTCTCCATATTATACTATCTCTTCCCCACAAATACAAGAGAGGACACAGCAAGCTTATAGGAACTTTGATTTTCTACCAGACAATCTGCATCTTTTTTACCGGCTGTCCTGTTAATTCCTGACTTCTTTCATCAACTCCTCCCATTCCTATAAAAAGCGTACTTGATGAAGAATCCCATATTTTTTCCCCTTGCTGATTCACCACCTGAAATGCAGCTTTTGGTATTGTGATCGTCACTTCTGTTTTTTTCCTTGCCACAAAATCTGATTTTGCGAACCCACACAACACCGGGTTTGGTGGAGCAAAAGATGAATCGTTATTCTGAATATAAACTTGCACAACGTCCCGAATGGTTCTGGCCGAAACGTTTTCTACCATTACCTGAATAATCAGATCTTCTGTCCTTTTTGGCTGTTTGACAAATTCTGTCTTTATAACTCTTGCTTCGCCATAGGTCAGTCCGTATCCAAATGGATAGAGTGGTTTCTCCTCAAGATATCGATATGTCCTGCCTCGCATAGAATAATCCTCAAACGCTGGTAATGTATCAAGACTTTGATAGAATGTAACTGGAAGTTTTCCACTTGGCGATACCTCTCCGAACAGAATTTTTGCCAATGCAGCGCCTCCTTGTGCACCTGGATACCAGGCCTGAATTACCGCTGCTGCTTTTTCATCAGCCAGAGACAGATTCATGGCACTTCCTGTAAAATTGCAGACAATAACCGGTGTATCTGTATTCAAAACTGCATCCATCAATCTTTTCTGTCCTTGTGGAAATTCCAAATCCTTTTTATCGCCAGAGGCATATGCATTTCCTGTATCACCTTCTTCCCCCTCCAGGCTTTCATCCAACCCCACGCAGAGAATGACGACATCGCAATATTCCGTTACGCTCAAAGCCTCACTGATGCGATCATCTTTTTGAGCTAACTGTTCCTCTTTATCCAGATATAAATGACTGCCCTGCGAGTACAAGATTCTTACTTCATTTCCTACATAATCCTGTATTCCTTCTAGGATTGTCACATAACGTGACGCCGTTCCATGGTAGTTCCCATCCAAAGAACTTCTGTTATTCGCATTTGGTCCAATCACCCCAATTGTCTTTACTTCCCTTTTGTTCAATGGAAGCACACCGTTGTTTTTTAAAAGAACAATACTCTCCTGTGCTGCTTTTTCACATAATTCCAAATGTTCTCTGGACTCTACACATGTATATGGAATTTTATCATATTCCGTTTTTTCAAACATTCCCAGCAAAAACCTTGTTGTGAAGAGGCGCACAGCCGCTTTTTTTATCGTTTCTTTCTTTACAAGATGCTTATTAAATGCCTCTTTTAAGCACAAGTAAGTACATCCACAATTTAAATCGCATCCCCTGTTCAATGCAAGAGCGGAGGATTCCACACCACTACTGGTCACATGGTGATGATCATGAAAATCTCGAATGGCCCAACAATCGGATACATAATGACCCTGGAATTTCCACTTTTCTCTTAAAATTTCACCTATCAATTCTTCACTTGCACAACATGGCTCACCATTTGTACGATTATACGCCCCCATAACAGCTTCTACTTTTGCTTCTTTTACGCACGCTTCAAATGCAGGCAGATACGTCTCATACATATCTTTTTTTGTTGCCACCGCATTAAATGAATGACGTAATGCTTCCGGTCCTGAGTGGACAGCAAAATGCTTTGCGCAAGCCGCTGTTTTCAGATAAGACCCCGTACCCTGCATTCCTTCAATAAATGCCACTGCCAGCCTGGACGTAAGAACCGGATCCTCTCCATAAGTCTCATGGCCACGTCCCCAACGAGGATCTCGGAAAATATTTACATTTGGTGACCATAGCGTCAGTCCTTTATAAATATCCCTGTCTTCATGCTTTATAGACTCATTATATTTTGCCCTCGCCTCATCTGAAATCGCATTTCCAACTTCTTTCATCATTTCCGGATTCCAGGCTGCCGCCATACCGATTGCCTGTGGGAACACAGTAGCCGTTCCTGCTCTCGCCACTCCATGGAGCCCTTCATTCCACCAGTTATACGCTGGAACATGAAGTCTTTCAATTGCCGGTGCATCAAACTTCAACTGACCTATCATTTCATCCACTGTCATTTTATCTACAAGTGCCTCTGCCATTTGCTGCGCTATTTTTTCTATCTATCATACCTCTCACCTCGCTTATCTTTTTTCCATTCTTATCCATATTTTATTTTTTCTCAGACACTCTTTTTATCCGTTTTCACTTTGATAATGCCTTTCACTATGTTTGATTTATCTTCCACACAAGTCGTCAGTGCCTGCTGTATATCATCCAATTCAAAATAATCTGTTACCACCTTTTGAATGTCAATTTTTCCAGATGCGACTGCCTCGATTGCCATGGGATAAATATTGCGATAGCGAAATACCGTCTTGAAAGTAAGTTCCTTATCCAATGCCGTCCCGATTGGAAGTGTCATTTCTCCCGAAGCGCTATATCCTACAAATACAATTGTTGCGCCTTTGTTTGCTCCCTGAATCAACTGAGTTGCCGTAATCTGAGTTCCGGCAGTCTCTATTCCCAAATCAAACCCTCGGCCTTCTGTCAACTGCATCATTCTCTCTACAGTATTTTCTTCTTTTCCATTGATTACTGCTGTTGCTCCCACTTCCAGAGCCTTCTGGAGTCTCTTTTCTATAATATCTACAACAATAATCTGTGATACCCCCATTGCTTTTAATGACAATACTGTCGTAAGACCGATACATCCCGCTCCTGTTACAACTGCTGTCTGACCCAAATGGGCATTTCCCTGATTCGCCGCATGCATTTCCACTGCCAGCGGTTCTATCAATGCTCCCTCCAATGTACTTACTTGATCGGGAAGCAAAAAGCAAAGTCCGGCTTCATGTGCCACGTATTCTTGAAATACACCGTCAACCGGCGGCGTTGCAAAAAATTTCACGTCCTTGCAGAGGTTGTATCTGCCAGATTTGCAAAATTCACAAACACCACATGTTTTCCCCGGTTCCATGCACACTCTGTCGCCTTTCTTCAGATGTTTCACATTTTTTCCTGTTTCCACAACCGTTCCGGCAGCCTCATGTCCCAGTACAAACGGTGGCTTCACCACAAAATCACCAATCCGCCCAGATTCAAAATAATGCAGATCCGAACCACATATTCCCACATATTCAACTTGTACAAGAACCTCGTCATCTTCCAGAATCGGAATATCCCTGTTTTCTATCACAACTTTTTGAAGACTTGTCATCACCGCTGTTTTCATTTGATTCTTCATATTCTGTAACATCCTTCCTGTTTATTCTCATGCTCTCTTTTGGACCAAGGTAAGACTCTTTTTTTACGGTATCGATAGGATACAAAACCAACCGTTGCAATACAATTCCGGCCTCTCTGGCTGAAATTTGAATTTTATTCACTCCCTTCTCCAGCATTACTTTTCCTCTTCCAACGTGCTCTTGATTTAATACGGCTTCTTTCCATGAACTGCAGCTTACTTCACCACTTTTATAGTCTTTTCCTGTAAATCCAATCTCTTCTTCCTGCTTTCCATTCACACTGACCCCCATTCGAAGTTCTCCTCCATAAACAAGAGGATTGGCCGGCGATGTATGCAATTCTAAACAATAGGTTCCCGACATCTCCGAGCAAATCTGATATATTACAGCCGGTGCATGGTGTTCTGATAAAAAAGAAGCTGTCACAGGAAATACTTTTATTCCGCTGTCGTATTTTCCGAATTGTTTCAATTCTTTAAATTCTGCCGTTTCTCCTTGAAAAATTCCTCCTTTTGCTTCCGTAAAATGCACTGCATCCAAAACAAACATTCCGTTTTCCGCAACAAACGTTCCATCTGGAACATCCAATCTTTCTTTTTTGGAAGCAGTAACAATTACCGGTACAAATTCCGTATCCGTACAAATCTCAAACTGGTATTCTTCTTCCTGCCCAACCAGCTAATTTTTCTTTATCCACTGTAAGAATGAGTTCTTCCTGGTATTTTGTCGCACCTGACCTTTGGGAAAAAGAAATCCAGTCACATGACTTTCGTTCGGTTTCTCTTGCAACACCATCCATTCCTACAATTCTGGCACTTTCAGAAATTCGCCATTTCAATACCTCCTGCCCTCCATTCGCAATTTGAATCTTTACACAATTGCATTCTGATTCGGCAAAATCTTTTATAACTAACGGCTTTGGAAAATATTGATTTGTATACGTTCTAATTTCATCTGCCCGAGATACGATAAGTCGTGCTTTTTCGGGAAGTCTGATTGTATGCCGAACTGGATAGCGCCAGTCTTCATCGTTCCAGTTTGTAAACCCTATATGGGATGCTAATTGCATTCCATTCCACTTTCCCTGATTGAAATTTCCCATCTCATTTGCCAGAATCTGATCTTTTTCAATACAATCTTCTGCCATTTTTCCATATACGTTTGCCACTGCTTTTCCTTGCGAAGCATAAAGATGGTTTTTCCCGGAATATAAATGCATTTTTAGAAGATTCAACGATGCCGCTGCCGGAAAATAAATCATGCTATAGTATGCATCTTCCATTTTTTTATTCTGCCAGTCTCCTGTAGACTTCTTCATTTTTGTTTTTCCAAACAGTCACAAAGTACTCAGTAATCCTTCACTCTCTGATTCGTGAGCCGGATGATAAATCTGATCATTCAATGCTTCAGGCCTTCTAAGAGCATTTAAACGCAGATATCCCTCCAAAACTTCCCGAATCGTTTTGCGTTCCTTCTGTGAGGTATATGATCCAAACACTTTATCAATCCACATTTTTGTATAGATTTGTGCACTGTTCATAATCTTGGACCCCCAGGTTTCAAAATCATACGCCAAACTCATAAAGTAGTTCAATGGAATTTCCTGAAACTTAACATCGCCTACATTTACGATCCATAACTGACGAATCCCGTATTCATACGCTTCTGTCATTTGTTCCCATATTTTCATAAGAGGTGTGGACGCAACCCATTCATAGGAAATCGGATCCCCGTGATAATCCAAATGATAATACATTCCAAACCCACCTGGATGATTTTTTTCAAACTGTTCTGGAAGAGTTCTCATATTTCCAAAATTATCATCACATAAAAGAAGTGTAACATCTTCTAACTCTTTGAATCCTCTAAGTCCCTCCCCCTCTTCACCAAAGTAATAATCTTCTACTTCCTTATATACTGCAAACAATTGAGGAACTTTTTTCTCCTTCTTCTCCAGTATGGATCGTATTAGTTCACGTTGTTTTGTAATGACCTCTTTAAGAAGACGTACATTTTCTGAAATTGTTGCATTATATCCCAATATCTTGCTATCGTTTTCTCCTCGCATTCCAATCGTCGGAAAGACACGATATCCTTGACTCCTTTTCAGTCCATCTTCCCAGAATTTTATAATTCCTTCTTTATTTGTCTTGTAACTCCACGCATCTCCATACGGACTTCCTTTTCCTCTTACCTTACTATACTCTGCACCAGATCTCATACATGGCTCGTGATGTGACATTCCTATGTATATGCCATATTCATCTGCCAGTTTCATAGATTCCATTCCCGGTCCATCTAACATAAAACAGGAACTCCACATTGCTGGCCAGAGATAATTCCCCTTCATACGTAAAAGATACTCGAAAATATGATCATACATTTCTGCATTAAATCCACCAAAGTGTGATGTTGTCCATGTTCCAAAACATGGCCATTCATCATTGATAAAAAAATCCTCGATACGCAACCGACGGCTCTTTTGAAATATAATTATCCTTGTCATCTATGATTACCAGATTTCTTTTTTTTGTAAGGACAATCCCCCCAATATAGCATTGGCGTCACACCAAGAAGTTCTGAAAGATGAAATAATCCGTAAATTGTTCCCAGCCTATCACTTCCGTATATAACAAGCGCATTTTCAGCCTCCTCCAAAACATTTTCTCTGATAAGAAATGCATAAGATTCTTTTTTCCCCTTGACCCGTTTCAGTTCTGGAATCTCATATAAAAGCTTTTCTGCCCTTTCTCCGCAGCCATCCGTCGCAACAAATACCGCCTGAGAATGATGCTGTGTATCTTTTTTTTCCCTTTGCACATATCTCCACAACTGAAACTTCCGTCTGGGTATCTGTAACACCGATCACATCACGGCTTACTTTTTCTGCAACTCTGCGTACGCCGTCCCCACATTCGTGTAAAATAAAAAAAAGGGAATGCTGTCTTCTTTTCGAGTTTTAATGTCGCCATATTCCGCCCCTCCAACCTGTTGTTCTGAATATTCCAAACAAACCTGGCAGCTAAACTGCCAGATTTGTTTTTTCTGTTCAATTACTCAAGAAGGTCTTTTGTCTCCTGATAAATTTCATTTGCCATATCCACATATTTTGTGCATCCCTTCGATTCACAATCCGAAACATAGCTGTCCCAATCTGTCTCCAAATCGCGCTTACCTGTAATAAATTCTAATGCAGCCGTATTGACATAATCCATCAATGGAGTTTTTATAAGGTTCAAATCTTCTTTTTGCAATTCATCTGCCAAAATAGGTGGCATCAACTGAATCTCCTCTTTGTTCTCGTTAATCCGTTCATTCCACTCTTTTTCCTGATCAGAAAATTTAGAGTACTGCAACTCCTTTGAACCACCATATGCAAATACTCCATTTCCAAATCCATAATCTACATTCAGCTGTTTCTCAGCACCCGGGTTGATTCCATTGTAGTAGATATCCGAATTCAATACGATATTTCCGTCATCATCTACTGAATAGGTTTCACCCTCTACGCCCCACAAAGCAAGTGTCTGACCTTCATCTGAATACCATAACCAGTCAATAAAACGGAGCATCTTTATAAATTCTTTTTCACCTAACTCATCCAATGCATTCTGTGAAATCATAATACCGTTTTCCAAACGTCCATCGCGACTTGATACTTTCAACTGCCCTGCAGCTCCACCTGGTGTAGTCAAAAAATACAGTTCTGCGCCATCCACTTGCATCTTACCATTTAAGGTGTCTGAAAAGAGCTGATAGTTCATATTCAGCACATAAGAATCTCCACGATAAAATTTAGCCTGTGCCTGTGTTGTATCCTGAGTAAATGTTTCTGGATCAAGAATTCCTTCTTCATACATTTTCGCAAACACAGATAAATACTCTTTATATTCTTCTGTCGTATCTGCGAAATAGAACTCATCCTTGTCAAAATCAAATTTAACTCCGTCTTTCAGCCCCCAGTCTCCACCGTCTGTTGAATAACCTCCTGTTACTCCATACACGGTTGCCGCAATATTCATCGTGCTTCCAAACCCAAATCCATCAGACCAGACATAGTCTTTTCCTGTATAATCTTTTACTTTTTTCAACGCTTCATAAAAGTCTTCCCATGTCCAGGTTGCCTCTTTACTCAAGTCTACCCCTGCTGCTTCAAATACATCTTTTCGTATTGCCAATGAGTACCCACCTGCTGCTGTCTCCCACATCCCCGGCAAGCGATAATATTTTCCGTCTGCAGCCATGATCTGCTTGAGGTCATCTTCCAGCCCCCACTCTTTCACACAGTTCTGATAATTCGGCATATATTGTACCCAGTCACTAATTGGAACGACCTGTCCACTGTCTTCATAAGCTGCCGAATCGTAGACTTTGGGAATAATATAGGGAGCGCTTCCACTATTAACAGATGCTGACACCTTATCGTTATAATCCGTTCTCGCAACTGTCGTAAGATCAAATGTGACATTTGTTTTCTCCTCAATTGCCTTCCAGAGAAGCCAATCTTCCTGGTACGGATAATTTTCATGATCCGAATACATCATAGAATATGTCATCGGTTCCTCAGAATAGAATGTCTTCCCCTCTCCATATTCATAATCAAGGTTTTCATCCGCTTCTTCCTGTGAAAGTGTCGGCCCGTCACTTTGACTCCCTGCCCCACTCCCTCCACAACCTGCGAGTGCCATTCCTGTCATCACAACAGAAAGTGTCAGTGCAAAAATTTTCTTTTTCATAAGTCTCCTCCTTTTTTATTTTTGTTTAACTTTTTATACCTTCAATACTGCAATACTCACCCTTTTACAGCTCCAATCGTCATTCCCTGTACAAAATATTTTTGTACAAATGGATAGATACAAATAATCGGAATGGATGTCAGAACCATGGTAGCTGATTTTAAGGTTGCCTGTACACTGCTCGCATCTGCTGAAGATCCTACTTCTGTGTTATTTGCTCCTTCTACAAGCTGTCTTACATACAATGCAATTGGCCATTTATCTTTCGAGTCCAGATACAGCATCGGAGTGAACCATTCATTCCACATTGTCACAATATAAAACAGACACATCGTTGCAATGATTGGTTTTGACAGCGGAAGAATAATTTTAACAAAGATTCTATATGTATCTAAACCATCAATTGCAGCTGCCTCTTCTAATTCTTCTGGAAGTCCGGCAAAAAATGACTTCATTACCAGCAAATTGAATGTGCTGATAGTTCCCGGAAGAATGATGGACCACATACTGTCCTGCAATCCCAGCCACTGTGTGACTACAATATAATTTGGAATTGTACCGCCTGCAAAATACATTGTAAACACAACCATGGGTGTAATCACCTTATTCAGCCGAAGCCTTGGTTTGGAGAGTGGATAGGCAATCAATGCTGTCATAACAACTGATATAAATGTTCCCACTATCGTGTAAAAAATAGTATTTGCATAATATCGGAAAAACTGATTATCTTTTAATATATATTTGTATGTATCCAAATTAAAGTCTATTGGATAAAATGTTACAAGTCCTGCACTTGCTGCCGCATCACTACTAAACGATTGTGCAACAAGATACACAAACGGACACAGGGTAATAAAAATTATAATAATCATAATGATCGTGTTTACTACCTGAAATACGCGATATCCTTTTGAAGGTTTTGCACTCATCTCTTCTTCCTCCCTTACCACAACGAAGTCTCAGTAAATTTTTTCGACAGGAAATTCGCTGTAGAAACTAAAATCAATCCAATGACACCTTCGAACAATCCCACTGCCGCTGCATAGCTAAAGTTGCCTCCTGTAATACCCATTCTATATACCAAAGTTCCAATAATATCCGCACGTTCTTGGTTCAAAGGATTATACAACAACAAGATTTTCTGCATGTTGCTTGATGTCACGATCCCGCCAATATCCATAATCAGCAGTGTCATAATCGTCGGCAAAATTCCCGGAATCGTCACATGCAATACCTGCTGGAGCTTTCCGGCTCCCTCCATTTCCGCCGCCTCATACAATTCTGTGTTAATGCCTGTCATTGCTGTCAGATAAAGTATTGTCCCCCATCCAAGTGCCTGCCACACGCCTGACAGAATATAGATCGCATCAAACCATCCGGGTTCTGACATAAATGCAATCTTGTCACCCCCAAGACTCTGAATCAGCTGGTTGATGGGGCCTCCTGCCGCCAAGAGTTCTTTTACCATACCACAGACAACTACAAGGGAAATAAAATGCGGAAGATAAGAAATCGTCTGCACTGACTTCTTCCACCATTTCTTTCTGAGTTCATTCAAAAGAAGCGCAAATATCAATGTTACAGGGAATCTGACCAATAAATATTCAATACTCAATCTGAGCGTATTCCAAAATGCTTGCCAAAATTGTGGATCCTTCAAAAATTGCTCAAAATACCGAAATCCCACCCAGTATTCTCCCAAAATATTGGGGCCACCCTTATACCTGCGAAAGGCAATTATGTTTCCGATAACTGGTACATATTTAAAAACAATGTAATACAATATCGGAAGTACCATAAGAGAATACAATCTCCATTCCTTTTTGATGTGTCTCAAGAGCGAGTGCTTCGTTTTTTTTATTGAAATCACTTCGGTTTCACTTTTGGAATTGTCGTACTTTTTCCTTTTTCTTTTCATACCACTTCTCCTTCCCTTTTGTACTTTTCTTTTTTTGTTATCGTTATTATAACAAAAAATATTTCTTTTATTCTATTTCCTAATTTTGCCA
>ENA-OQIT01000032-OQIT01000032.1-human-gut-metagenome-genome-assembly--contig:-NODE-32-length-39517-cov-4.119447_pt1 | contig 39517 bp, 37 predicted proteins | sample MGYA00242587_ERZ504752 | MGnify/ENA primary metagenome ERZ504752 (study PRJEB26092, sample SAMD00036352) | human gut metagenome | host: Homo sapiens | study: EMG produced TPA metagenomics assembly of... | reverse complement strand
TGGTTTTTTCTCATAAAATAACGTGCCTGAAGCGTCCAAAAATATATGCTTCATCCCATCGTTAGGTGCTCTGAAAGACCCGTTTTAATCTGATGGAAACGGCAGCGTTTAATTTGCCGAATAACACTCTGAATATCCGATTTCTGCAATCTCCTTTTTCTTTTCAGCTGCATACGTTGCATAATCTTCTTTGGCAATTCGGATACTTTCTTTTATTTTCTCTATCTCTTCTTCCGTCTTTTTGATTTTCTCAACATCTTCCCTGGCTTTTTCAAGGAATTGGCATGTTGCATTTTCAATATCAGGGCATCCAGAATTATTCATAAACTCCTGCTGTTTCTTGTATGAATCAAGATCCGACTCTGCGAGCCGCAATTGTGTAGAAAGACCATGTACAGTTTCGGTTACTTCTCCATGCTTCTTATTTACCTCTGCACATACGGCTGAACACCGGTCCTTTTTCTCCCGTATTTCTGCAAGTTCCTTTCGTTGGTCTTCAAGTTCAGAAAGCTTCTGCGAAATAAGTTCTTCCTCTGCAGTCTCAATCTTAGAAAGTTGTTCCTCTATTGATCGGTTCTGAATTTGAGTTGTGTTAATAATATTTTCATAACGCAGGATCTGGTTTTGTTTTTCTTCCAAAGATCGCTTGCACGACTCGTATTCCATTACATCGGGAGCCAGTTTTTTTACGGTTTCTTCCGCAGCTTCATATTCCGCCGCTTTCGCCATGATGATTTCAGAATTTTTCAGAAAAACATCGCACGTTTCCATTTCTTTCTCTGCAGCTTCTTTTTCGGATTGTATTGAGAGAAGCTCTTTTTTCGCTGTATCAGTAGATTGCAAAAGTTCATTACTTTTATCCTGTGCCTCTTTACGGTCTGCAATCTGCTTTTTGCATACCTCAATGTCCTGTTCTGTCATCTTACGTATCTGGTCAAATTCAGAAACCTCTTTTTCCAAATTCTCAAGTTCTCCGGCCGGATTTCCTTTTTCTGCAACAAACTCGGATTTTACTTTTACAGCTTCCTTCTTAGAAAGAAGATTCCGCTTTGTATCTGCCAGAAGCTTCTTTGCTTCCTGTTCCATCAGACCATAAACCGAAAGCCCCAATAAATTTCCAAGGATAGTCATGCGATCTTCTTTCTTAGCCTGCAAGAATAACCCATACTGGTCCTGCATGATTAAAGCGCAGCTGCGGAATGTCATTGAATCCATACCAAGGATTTTCTCTATTTCAGCCTGTGTATCTTTTATTCTCTCTGCAGACAGGTTCAGCCATTCTTCTCCATCCTTTTGCGAAATGTTCAAGGTTGCCCTGCCTGACTTCGTTCTTGTCCGCACAACCCGGAAACGCTTATCCCCAATATCAAACACAAATTCTATCGAGCCACTTCTTGCATCTTCCGTCCCTCGGATCCATGCTTTGTTATCCCCTTCTCTTGTTTCTTCGTACAGGCAATCAGCAATCGCATCCATGAAAAGGCTGCTCTTCCCTGCTCCATTTACGCCATTGATAGAGCAAAATGAAATATCAGAAAAATCAAAGCTCTCTTCTTTATAATTTCGATAGTTCTTAACCGAGATTGATACCGGTCGGAAAACTCCATGGTTCTCTGATGTCGTTTCCGACTTCATAGCAACGGAAATAATTGGTTCGCCCAGTTCAACGATCTTGTCCGTATCTTTTACGCATTTCTCAGAGAGCCATTTTTTTCAAATTTAGCAACGGATCGCTTTCCTCTGACAAGAGACCTCTGTTTGCTACATCAACCATACTTTCCGCTTCAATGTCAGCTACATAGAATGCACCCATCTCATATAAATCAGACTGCAAAACCGGTATATTAAGTGCCTTTTTCTGTTCAACAGTACAGCTATATTTGATTCTGACAATTTTATCTGATACAAGGAACGGATATCCCTCTGTAAAGAGAAACTCCTTTCCCCGGCAGAGATAATTCTCAACATCCTCTTGTGACCATGTGATCGTCTGAAACTTCCTGTACGGAGTCTCATATCGCTTTCCGGATTTAAGTCTTCTTCCGTCAAATTCATGTATCCAAAATCCCCTGCTCTGTCCCTCATCGTTGAAATTCATGGCATTTATGGCGCCGGAATAGAATACATCTTCCAGTCCCTCTATGGTCTGCGGACGGTGGATGTGTCCTAAAAGAACTGCCGAATAATCTGCCGCTTGTATGGCTTCTCTTGGAATAACCGGTTCAAAATTTGAAAAGAACGAGGTTTGTCCAGATTCCATGTTGCATCCCGGCACTGTATAATGTGCCATCAAAATTGCAGGAGTCATATCTGGTATGATATTTGTATTTGAGCATTGCGCCCTTAACCCCATAACCATATCTGATATATACTTGGTCCATGTCAGATTTTCTTCCTCTGCAGACAAGCCAGGGAATTTCGCTCGAAATTCCTGTTTGTCAAACCCGGGAATACAGGCAACATCCGCTATTGGAGTAGAGATAACCTGCGGTGTAGTGACAACTGCAATTTTTTTATTTCTTTCGACAGCATCTTTTCCAGAACCCGAAACTGTCCGGATCCATCGTGATTCGGTGTTCCACGCATCACAACTACAAACTTTGAGCGCTCTGCCAATCCCTCGATAATCCTCGTGGCCGTAACCATTTCATCAGAGTACCTAACCGGTCCTATCTGCTCTTGGTGGAAGATATCTCCGCTAATGCACACCATATCCGGTTTTTCTTCTTCCGCCACTTTCACCATATACTCAAGGCATTTAATTGTATCAAGAGAACGGAGATTTACTCCATCCTCAATAGGACCTTTAAACTGTCCTATATGCCAGTCTGCTGTGTGTAATATTTTCATCCGTTTTTCCTCGCTTTCTCTGTTAATTTTCTAAGCTGCGGGAAGAGCAGGGAGAACTGCTCTTCTGTTAATCCGCAAAAAGAAATTCCTTCGTTTACCCATTGTTTGTTCTGAAATACCCCCATCCGGAAAGTCATGAACAGAAATTTGATTGCCGGTAGTAATCTTGATCATCTTCATTACCTGCTGCCCCCTCTCTGGCATTTAATGCACAGCGGACGTCCGTATTTATTCAATGAATATTCGTACACCCTCTCATTAATTTCAATTCCGCATCCGTCACAGAAATATCCTTCATTCTCCGACGGAGATGTCGGCTCCTTTGTATGTGGTTCATCAGGAATGTTTTCCGGAACATCCATGACATCATCCTCCGAAGCGTCACTTTGAAATGCCAAATTGTTTTCAAATGTCTCTACATCGAATGTACCTTCGTTTTCAAAATCCATTCTTTTCACCGGAAGAGCCCCCACGCCAAACATATTATTTACAGAACTTATTCCTTGGGTAAGCATCGCCTGTCTTACCGACGGCTCCGAGTAATCTGGAGAAAAAACTACTGTAGGAATTGCGAAATTTTTTTTCAGTTCCTCTTTTGTGTACGTACCTTTCACACCAAGCAAGGCTCGTATTACTCGTAGTTTTGCTCCTGTGATTGCCTTTTCCGCCCAAGTCTTTTTTAGTAACGCCATATTTACCATGACCGATCTTTCAATGTACTTCTCGCGGTCTACCTCATCAATCACATAAGCATCAACTGTTTTCCCCCACTTATTCTTTGCTTTAGTCCATGTTCCCTTGAAGATCTCTGCCGCAGCTTTGGCCTGCTTTTCATCAGTAATACCTCTTGTGGCTTTGTCAGAAAATTCAATCCTATACTTTTCTTCTTCATCTTCAAGGCAGATTTCTTTCTGATCTGTCTCCGTCCGGCAGGTCCCGTCTGCTTTTCGCATCGCTCCCTGTGCATGTGCTCGGTACGTCACCCGGTTGATGCGTTCTCCATATGTCTGCTCTGGGTTAAACTGAATTCCGGCCGCCATAGCCATTTTATTTAGTAATGGTTTAGACAACGAAAAGACGTCCGCATATATCTTGTTTCCTTTGTCGTCTTTCCTGCCAGTATCAACAGATCCGACTTTGAAAATATCTCCACTTGTTTCACTCAAATACCACCGCAACTTCTTCCACATGGAATTTATAGAATGGGTTGAGCTGAACATCTGCGCTGTCGGGATTAACAGATTATAACCTTTGTACTCTTTTATTACTTCCGGCAATGATGCCATTACATCTTTCATATTGCTTTCCTCTCTTTCATGTGCTAAAATAAAATTGCTTTTAATTCTCATGCGCCTGATCGGCAATCGCCATCGTCAGAGTGTATTTGGTTAAAAGTTCTGACTTAATGGCTTCAATCACTAATTCAGCCAGATAGCCCGGTGTCCGTCTAACACCGTTGCAATCGCCAAAACGCTGTATTAGTGATTGGAGTTTTTTCTTGCCGAAATCACAGCGTTTTCATAAAGCTCTTCTGGTATCTCAAATCCTATTGCATCATCAATCATCTTCTTGTCCATATCCGATCTCCTATCCATTCGAAAACATAAAATGTAAAAAAATGTGATAAATCCTGCCGCTATTACTTCTCCACCAAGAGCTTCATACCCTCGTATTTCAAGAAGCTTTTCGGATATGATATGCCAAAATGCCAAACCAGCTACTATGGATACAGCAATCTCAATGGCAGAAATTGCCGCTTCCTTTATCTTTCTTACGAAAATCTGTCTTTTCCTTTTCCTCCTTTCGTTCTCTATTTTCTCGGCATCCATCTGCCTAAGGACGGCAGTTCTTGGATACCTATAGCAAATAATAATTGTTTCTTTATCATTTATCAGATCGTATAATCTAAGTACCTTCATACTGCCTCCTCAAATAAAATACTCATTTGACCGCTTTCCTCAATTTGTAACATCCTAGAAACACGCTTTGACTCTTCTTTCCTGAACTCTTTTTCCTCATTACAGTCACATTGTTCTCCCGGATCCAGATTACTTCCACATTCCGGACATGTACGATAATACATTTTCTTCCACCTCCTACTCAATCATGCAATGTTCATTGAAATATTTTTTTGGAATTCTTCCGGACGGATAAGCCTTTGTAAGTTTACCGGATGCGATGCACTCTTTTCGCATCGTGCGAATCATTTCATACGCTTTTGACCGGCTTATTCCAAGCAATTCAGTTATGTCGTTTACCATGTAATATGAACGGTTTGTACTGTTAATTTCTTTTACGATGCCAGCAGCCATACAACCGCCTCCTTTACTCTAAATTTTTTTCAGCCCAAATTTTTAAGCTCTGTGTAATTTTATTCAACTCGTCCAATGTCTTGATAATCTTGTTGAGATCTTCCTTTTCATCTTCCGTTATTACGCCATCCTCAGTAATATCAAGAAGAAGTTCTTTTGCAGCGGAAATTTTTCTGAACGATGACAAGGCCTTAATACTAATCCTGTCCAACGCCTCTACCCTAATTTCCGGAAAATCTTTTCCAAGCGGACACATATTTTTACAGTAATAAGATTTCAGCTCTGGTGCGTTATAAATATCTGACATCATCAGCACCTCATCCGGAAATGGATTCTTGCTTCCAAGTTCTATGCGTGCCAGACGACTTCTATCTATTCCAAGTTCTTCCGATGCGCCTTCTCTGCTGTTTAGGCGGTCATTGAACTTTGCCGCATTGTAACGTGCCTGGGTAAATATGTTTTCCCCTGCTTTCGTAGCATGCTTTCCCATTTAATTTTCCTCCTCGCTAAGCTAAAATATAATCAAACGATATTTTCCGTATATGGAACTGTGATATTTCTGTCCTGGCTTATCTTCTTCGCAATCTCCGGTGCATAAACTCGACCATTAACAACACCAGACACATAATTCCGGCACATACCAACACGCTCAGCCAGTTCGGTCATGTTTATATCATCATCAATCATGGTATTTTTTAACTTCTTTGCACCATGTCGGAAGAGTTCGTTTCACATTTTCCACCCCCTTATCGTCTTTAAACATTTGTTAATTACATTTGTTGTTTACATTCGTTCAATTTTGTCTTAGAATAACGTTATACGTTAACAATCACAGAAAGGAGTATCAGATATGAATAATTCATCATCATGGGCCGAGCAACTTCAAAATATTGGATTGACAGAATTTTCAGATGCCAACCGTAAGATTCTGTCCAGTATCGAAAACAGCGGCGTTAAACTAAATGACGCTTCAATATTGCAAGCTTCCGCAGAAGCAATAATAAGAGCTGTATCTGTTATGATTGAAGAAAATAACAAGGCTCTTTTAGTAGAAGCCGATCAATAATTATTCAGTTGCATTACACCTTGAGTGATTGCCGTCACTCTTTTTTTTGAAAAATGTTTTAAACATTTGGTTATTACACTTTAATAATAATCCCCATTTGTGAGTTTGTCAATACTTTTTATTCACACTTTGGGATTTGAAAGGAGAACTATGATTATTCAGCGGATCTTGACCTTACTCGAAGAAAAATCCCTAAAAGCTGCTGATTTATGCAGGTCTTTAGATATAAGCACAAGTACTATGACTAATTGGAAAAACCGAGGAACAGACCCGCCAGCAAAAATGATAATCCCAATTTGTGAATTTTTAGGAGTTTCTTGTGAATACCTGTTATCTGGCGAGGAACATAATTCAGCTATTTCTTTAGAAGATGCTGAGTGGATTTCCTTAATACATCAACTACCAAGAGATGCTCAACTTGAGTTCAAAGGAGAATTAAAAGGATATATTAAGAGAATGAATCAAGAAGATGAGGGTTCAGAAAAATTGAGAAGGGCAAAATAATTCCCTTCGAGTGGTACCGGAGGGGGAAAAGATAGGTATGAAAAAAAAGAAGAAATCTTCTGGTTTATCTGAAATAATCTCAGCAGTCATTATGATTGCTATACTATCTCCAATTTTGCAAATAGCCGGAGGTATTATTTCAGTATTAATAATTGTCGCATTGCTTGTCATCGTTTGCTATATCATATATATGGTCATTATATATTCCAAAAAGAAAAAAGAGGAAAAAATAATTACTGATAATTCTGAAAGTGAAAACATCTTATTTTATCAAAAATTTATATCGGAAAATAGCAATTCTCCAGTTTCGTCGAAAGATGAAATTAAAAGAAAGCAAGAACAACAATTTATTTCTTTCGATATCGAAAATACAGTGGAATCATTTGATAAAAACTATTTTCTGGCAGACGAAACAGTAAATTCAATAAACGATTTAAAAAGACAAGAAGATTTTTGGAATAAATTTTTTTCAAGCATTCTTAACGAAAATATGTTTTCACATGATGTAAGAGATCGGATTGCTTCTGCTAAAGAATATACAGATATAGTGCAAGGAATAAAAAGGACTTTAGGGATATATTCTTCTCAAAAGTGTGGATATTCCGAATCCACTTATTATGTTTTTATGCAGAATACCAAAACGTGCTCTGAATTCTCTCCAGGGAACGGAATAGAATTCGAAGAATATTGTGCTTCTCTTCTTTCCCAAAATGGTTTTGAACAAGTCAAAATGACAAAATCAAGTGGTGACCAAGGAATAGATATAATAGGTTATTCTAAAGACGTGAAATATGGGATACAATGTAAATTTTATTCTAAACCAGTTGGAAACAGAGCTGTGCAAGAAGCTTTTGCAGGAAAACAATTTTATAAATGTCATGTTGCTGTCGTGCTTACTAATAACACCTTTACAAAATCAGCAATAGAACTGGCAGACTGCCTTGGCATTGTATTGTGGGATGGCAATGCTTTAAAAAGATTAGAAGACAAACAGAGGTCTTTGTATGAGTAATATTGGAGAAAAAATAAAGGAATTGCGGACAGAATCCGGGACCACCCAGTTGCAGCTTGGTGGGTATGCCGGATGCTCAGGGCAAGTAATTTCAAACATTGAAAGAGGATATACGAATCCGTCCGCACAGGTTTTAAATAAGATAGCAGAATTTTTCCATGTTCCTTCAGATTATTTATTGGGAAAATCAAAATCTCAGTGGATTGCACTTGATCCGGAAACGAGGATGCCTTGCATCGGATCACGTATCTCTGATCTGATGCAGGATGCGAATATGTCTCCGGAAGATCTAGCGAACCGTGTAGAAATATCCGTACAAACTACTTTGGAAATTTTAAGCGGAGCAATAACTCCAAATATAGACGTGTTGGCCAAGATCTCTAAAGCGCTAAACACTTCTATTGATTTCTTGATCGGAGCTGTCCCGTTTCAGACAATCATATCATCCGAGGAAGAGCAAGATATCATTCTTTATTACAGGGGAATGTCAAAAAGCGGGAAACGGATGATCATGGGAGATTTTGAAAAACTGAAAGACAGATAGGAATATATAATGTACTTAACCGGGGAACCGTTGAGGTGCTATACAGCCGCCGGACGAAAGAAAGGAGGCTGGTGCTTATGGTTACATACAGTGACTTGTTTACTTTTGTCATCATGCTTTGTGCTGTAATTACCCTTGTCGTAACGATAATGAAGCACAAAAAATAGCGCCCCTGTCCTGGTAAGATAAGGCGCTATTTTTATAGTTACACATTTTACCGGCGGTCAGGTGTACACTGACCAACGGTTCCCTTGTTAAGTACATTATATCCAATACATTTCCATTTGTCAAATACTATGCAACAAGGAGAAATATTATGCCTGCATATAAATATCAAACAAAGGACGGGAAAACAAAATGGTATGCAAATTTTTACTATACAGACTGGCTCGGCGAAAAAAAGCATAAATGCAAACGTGGATTTGATACAAAAGGATCTGCAAAAGAGTATGAACGGCTGTTCTTGGATAAGTATTCTAAAAGCCCAACAATCCTCTTTTCCTCTTTGGCCGGAAATTATATGGAAGATATGGAATCCAGACTGAAGCCGACAACATTAAAGGGTAAGAGATACATTGTCGAAACAAAGCTGCTTCCTTATTTCGGGAAAATGCAGATATGCGACATTGATGCAGATCTTGTTAGAAGGTGGCAGAATAGCTTAATTGATTATCGTAATGAAAAAGGTGAGCCTTATGCCGAAACATATCTGCACTCAATAAACTCACAGCTTTCGGCTGTGTTTAACTATGCAGTCAAATACTACAAACTTGGAATAAATCCATGTTATGTCGCAGGAAGCATCGGGAAAAGCCGGGCTGAAGAAATGAATTTCTGGACCAAAGAAGAATTTGAACATACTATGCAGTTTGAACAGAAACCGTCTTATATAGTTGCTTTCAAGTTGCTTTTTTACAGCGGCATGAGGGAGGGGGAGCTGCTTGCGCTTACACCGGAAGATTTTCCACGAGATACCGCAATTGTAGATGTAAATAAGAACTATGCCGTAGTAGATGGTATTGAATATTTTTTAACTCCAAAGACAAAGCGGAGCATACGGAAAATCACAATACCAGATTCTATACATGCAGAAGTTCTTGAATTCATAGACAGTATGTGCCTTGAACCGGAAGAACGTATATTCTATTTCAAAAAGGGCGGACTTTACAGCGAATTCAAAAGGATGATCAAGCGTTCTGGAGACAAAGAGATAAGAGTTCATGATCTGAGACACAGCCATGTGGCCATGCTGGTTAATATGGGATTTGCAATCGAAGAGATCTCCCGTCGCCTCGGGCATGATTCAATAAAAACCACATGGGATACTTATTCACACCTTTATCCCGGAACAGACAGGGAGTTAGCGCAACGAATAGAAGTTGTTATTAAAAAGGAACAGGAGGCTTCATCCGTCGCCGAAAATGAAGACGATGGCATTGTTGTAGATATGGTACCCGGTTCGCCGCTTGGCCAGATCAGCCAACACGCCCTGGCAATGGCTGAGCAGCAAGGAAACGAACATATACGAAAAAACAACAAAAACATCTTTATAAAATATGGGATTGATATTGAATCAGAAATGGTTTACGGATATAAACTGGAAACGTATCTGGATTTGATAGCTTTTGGGGATGCAATTATACAGACTATTTCTTCTTTTAAACCTTCGGCAACTCTCAAAGATCTTATTATGGCCATGTACTCTGATGCCATATCATCTTGTGAATTATCGCAGGGAAGCTTAAAAAATCTTGATCAGTTTATGGTTGATACAACGATTCCGAAATACAGCAAACTGTATGGAATAGGTGGAAAATAGAAGTTTTAACATCACATTAACATCACGAGGATGAAAAAATTCCCGAGAGCCCTTTATTTTCAAGGGTTCTCGGGATTTGCTTATTATTCAAACTCCAGATTGACAGTACGGAGTATTAACGCATATAGACGATTTTAAAGGCTTTTTAACCAGTTAAGAGCAACATAGCCACATAATCTAAATTTTAAAAATGCAATAAAAATGCAATGAGTGACACGACTACTTGCTATACTTCCATCGGCTTCTTCTTGATACCAACACTATGAAAAGTCCGATTACAATTAAATATACTTTGAAAGGAAGATCACCATGAATTACAAATTAGAACTCAACAAATACGTGGAATTTCCACGCTGTCGCATTTACCGTGACTTCATACAAACTTTAATCACTACCAAGAGCATCCGAACTACCGGGGGCTCTTTCTTTTTTATTATCTGGTATTATGCTCCTATGCAAATTACCGCACATCCTACCGCAGGATGGAACACATTACCTATACCATTGGTCCGGGAGAGTGGATCTGCACAGTCACAGATCTTCAGGAATGGTTTCGCTGCCGTTTCCAACATCAAGTGTTGTCCATCCTTCGATTTTTTGAAGAGCAGAATTACATTACCTACTCTCTTCTCGGCAAAAACCGCCTGGTCAAATTCAAAATATCAGACTGGCCCAAAGACAATACTGTATTGGAATACAACTATCCCTGTAAAAAAGATACAGGGTTTTTCTTTTTCCCGATTGCCAAAGTTCACGAACTAATTGGCATTGGAAAATGCTCGGAAATGGATGTTCTTCTGGATCTGTGGATTCATGCAGTTTACAACGATTCCTCTGTCCTGGGATCTGATTCCGGTCCCATTGTCTATTACCGGGATAATACCGGAAATCCCCTTACCAGCTTTAATGAACTGGGTGAAAGGTGGAGTCTGTCAAAGGCATCGGTATCACGACTCTTGAAGAAACTGGAGGAAAAAGAATACATTACACTTATCTCATTTACAGGAAAACACGGAAGCGTAATTTATCTCAACAATTACCTGTCCGTGATGTTTAATATCAGCGACGTTATGATTGACAAGGAGGAGATCGCTATGAAGATGCAATTACCAATCCATGTACCTGAAGAAATCACTATTGAGGATTCTGCTTCTGTTAGCGTTTCAGAAACTGTCACAGACTCACAAATCACCGTTACAAAAAAATGATTCCTGCGTTCCAGATTCACACATGAAATTTATCGTGCAAAAAGTCGCAGAACTATTGGATTCACAAGGGATTCCATGTTGCCACTGCTCCAAAACCCGCTATATATTATCTCCATTATCAGCCTGCAAAGATATATTTAATACATTTACTCTAAATATTATCTGTCCCTACGGAAATGCCGCTTATCGGTTTGAGTTGTCCGTAAGTCCGGGGGATGAGTCTGCCCAAAAGATGCCTGCCGTGGCAGAGCCTTCTGCACTGAAAGGGGGGGAATAGACATGGCAAACCGCAATACACAGGGATTTCCTTCACCCGAAGAAGATCCACGTTTTCACGACACCTATCAGTTTTTACGCAGATACCGGGATGCAACCTACAGCCTGAAGGTAGTCGTACACCAGATGGAGCACCAGTTTAAGCTCCAATACGACAATGACATCGACAAATTTCTGGACTCCATCTATGCTGCCGGGGCTGATCTTACCGGAAGCGACATCGAACAACGGGCAAAAAGTATTGCCAGAAGCAACCAGATGCTGAAGCTTTTGGAATCATCCATCGATCTCCTCCGGAACAATCACAAGCATGGGGAACAGTATTACTGGATTCTCTACTACGCTTTTCTCTCTCCACAGGAAATGAAAAATACAGATGAGATATTGGATAAGCTGGCTCACCACATCACCAATATTTCCTACCGCACCTATTACCGGAAACGCAGGGCTGCGATTGAAGCACTCAGTACCATCCTTTGGGGATTTACTGCAAAAGAGACATTGGATACGCTCAACAAGTTCTTTCCAGAGTAATACATATCGCCTATCTTCTCGGCTTTTCGTAATATCATAAAAATGTTATACTAAAAAAATGCAAAATATATATTGACTCTCACGGAACGTCATAGCGTACAGTTATCTTATCAGGAACAGGAGGTCAGCAACTATGAGGACAGTCAAAGAAATATCAGGACTTACAGGTATCAGCGTTCGCACGCTTCACTATTACGATGAAATCGGGCTTTTAAAACCAACACAAAAAAGTGATGCGGGATACCGGCTTTATGACGATAGGGCATTGGAAATATTACAGCAGATTCTGTTTTTCCGTGAGTTTGACATTCCTTTGAAAGAAATCAAAGCTGTTCTGGAGAATCCTGCTCTTGAAAGGAACCAGATCTTGCAAATGCAGAGAAAAATGTTGGTAGCAAAGAAAGAACGTATGGAACATCTGATTGCCAGCATTGATGATATCCTGAAAGGAGAGAATAAAATGGATTTTGCGATTTTTAGTAAAACGGAAGTTGAAGAAATGTTCCAAACTATGTTTGAACATATGCCTGACAATATGAAAGAACTTGCTGTAAAAGAGTTTGGAAGCATTGAAGAATGGAAAAAGCATTATATTAAAACAGTTTCATCAGAAGAAATGCAGAAAGGCTATGCTAAAGTTGTTGAGTGGTATGGAGGAAAAGAGCAATTCCTGTCTGTTGCCAACAATCCTATTAGCAAAGAGGCTGCAGAAAGTTACAACCAACAATTTGACAATCTTTTATACAAATTAGCAGCTAAAAAAGTATGTTCACCAGATTCTTCTGAAGTAAGAGAACTTGTTTCCGAATACGGTTTTCTTATGAAACAACTTTCACAGATAAAGAAAGAACACGGTCTGATGGTTGCACAGGCTCAATATTACCGTAATGAAAAAATCAAACCTATGATAGATGAAAAATACGGCAATGGTACAGCCGAATTCTTCGCACAAGCTTTCGAAGCATTTTATAAAGACAAGTAATCATTAGAACTACACAAAAGCACAACAATACACCATGCAGGGAATCAAAATGGTTTCCTGCTTTTTTTATGCCAACCAGTGAAAATGGCACAGAAATGACCTGCTTCTGCGATTGAAGCGTAAAATTACCCATGCTACAATAGGTATTGCTTATAGTTTTCCTTATTTCCAGCACCCATAGATGGTGCTTTTTTTGTACCTGTAAATTCAATCGCTGACAGCAGGTTCTATGTACTTTGTACGTACACTATACCTACAATACCAAACGTATTCTGTACGTACAGCCATACGTATAAAGTTTCCTATTATATATAGAAGGGAGTCAATCATGAAAACAAGGAACGAAATCTATCAAGGAGAGGGAGCCAAGCTCTTACGGTTCATTACCACTTACCATACTCTGAAGTATGACCAGGTTTTACAACTTTTCTCCCGACATGAGCAGTCTATCAAGTCATTGGTTACCAGCCTCATCAAACAAGGGCGCATCATTTACGATAAAGAGCATGACCTTCTTTGTGACAGCCAGCAGTCTGCTGAGAATCCTGACTATGCTATAATTACATGCTTTTGGGTACTGCTGGATTTTAAGAAAGGTATTGTATACCACACCAGTGGCGAATTTCCAATCAAGCTCAATTTCTTTTCGCAAGATGAACAATACGAAATCATCTATATCGGTGAAGAACAGGAGGCTCTGATCAATCATGTGATGGAAAGTATCCCATCAAATGGTTCCAAACGCCTGATTGTCTTAGAATCCGAAAGCCAGGCTGCCAAAATCACCATTGATGATGTAGCCGCTTACTGCCTTGTAAATGAATCCGGTGCTGTCAGTTACTACATGAGAAAGTAGGTTATTATGACGCAAAAATACACCAACCATTTACCAGCGGCTTGAAAAACTGGAAGGGGAGCTGCAAAAACTGACGAATACCGTTTACGCTCTGAAGGTCACTGATATCCAGAATTATGATAAAAATTTTGAGGAACTGAGCGTCAGTGCTGCTCTTCGGGCGGAGCGGATTGCCTGCCAGATGCGTAACCTTGTCTGTCCGGCTCTCTCCCCAAATCAAGCAGTTTATCTTCCCAAAGCGGCAGATGCACAGGGAATGCGGATTGCAGAACAGCAGGGGATTCTCACCATTACGCTTCCCGGACTGCTTCCGAAACGAAGAGTCCACACAAACACTGCATTTCTCCATGAACCGCTTAATTATATGCTTCGGGAGTATGTAAAACAAAATGCCCTGCCCCTCTATCGTGACTGCGTGATATGTTTCAGTCAAATATATGACAGGGAACTTCCTCAAAGACGTATCCGGGATTATGACAATCTGGAGTTTAAACAGATTCTGGATACACTTTGTACTTATGTTCTGACAGATGACAGCGGCTTTTTCTGTGATTCCTACTACACGACACAGCTTGGCTTAAAGGACTGTACACTAGTATCGGTTATGGAAAAAGCTGACTTTCCGAAATGGCTGCAGAACCAGAAAAATCATCACGAAAGCATGTCGGAAAATCTCCTGACTTCTCAGGCAGAAATCCGACATCGGTAAGAACCACCGCAGGGAACTTTGTTTTCTTGCTTTTTTTATCTCCAAACCACCAGAGATTTACCCAAGTATAGGCTTGCATGGGTAAGAACTGAATTGAGGTGATGCTTATTTGATAAGACCTGACACTACGAAATACCGCTTACTGGAAATGATAGGGATGTGCGGGGAATTTCCCGCAGACCAGCTAAACAGACTCATCCCAAGTGCCTCCTATGCGGAAAAACTCATTACGGATTTGAAGGCGGAACACCTCATCCATACCCACTACCGGGATGCTCTCAGAGGCTACCGTCTTACAAAAGCTGCGAAAGAAATGCTGTTATCTGTCTCGCCGTTACGCTTCCAGTGCTATCTGACCGGCAATACCGAGACGAACCTCATCCGAAGTGAAGTATCCCGACGTATCCGCTTACATCAGAAAGCCGAAACGTATCTGACACTCCTTCATGCCGGGATTCCCTTTTATCCGGATGTAAAACCTGACATCTTCTGTAATCACCGCGAAGCTGGTTCCATCGGTATGCGAAGCCTTCCTCTTTTTTACGCTTCCAGAGAAATTAAGGAATTGGGCCCGGAGACCACGAAGATTAGGAACTCCCGCAGCATGGGCATCCTGATGGCACCGCAATGTGTCTATGTCCTTTACAACACGGGAAACGGAGTCCTGAAATGGGAATATCGAACGGAAGTCCGCTTAAACGCCTTCCTGCAGCATTACCTGCAAGGCTACCCTTACAACGGACATCCACAGATCCGGGCAATCATGACCGGAACCGACATGGAAATGGCTTTCCGGCTGTTTACCAGTACCGGAGGCTACAAAAAGAGCCTGTTTATGCTGGACACCTCCTTCGAGCATTTCCATTACCTTCCCAATACTCCGGAAGGGGAAGTGCTTTTAAAACTGCTGGTTCACCCTGAGATCATGGAAAAGCTGGACAACCTCCTGCTGTCCGATCTGGGCTGCCGCAGCGATTCAATTCCACTGGAACATGATGCCACGGATGCTTCCGGGAACCCCATCCTTCTTGCTTATGATTTTGACATGCAGCGAATCAACCGGTTCAATACCGGCTTAAATGTATACGGCAGATCCGGGAACCTGATCTGTTTCGATTTTCAGATTCCGGTCCTAGAAAAAATACTTATCTGCCACAATCCATTTCTCCAGTATTGACCTTTGCAAATTCAAAAGGGGGTTTTTACATGAACCGTAAATGGTGGAAGCTCATTTATATGCTTCCGATTACCTTCTGCACCCTCTATGCAGGAGGCTATGTTGCTCAATTTATCCGCAACTATCAGACCTGGGAATCTGCCGGCAATTTTGCCGGAAACGGAACTGCCCCGCAGATCCCCTCCCCGAACCCGCTCGCCTGTCTGGATGCCCTGACTGCTTTCCCGTACAATCTGTATGGGATTTTTCTATGTCTGGCAGCTTTTGGACTCCTGACCTTCCTTCTCATGCGTATGGGATTTGACCGAAACGGGGAAATAACAGACCGGGACCGGAACCTGAATTATTCCACAAAGGGAACCTATGGGACTTCCGGTTTTATGACTTTGGAGGAAATGCATCAGGTACTGGAGCTTACGAATGATGTCAAGAAACACAAGGGAACCATTCTTGGAAAACTGAACGGAAAAGCCGTTTGTCTCCCGAAGGATACCCGCATGAACCGGAATATTGCCGTTTACGGTGCCAGCGGTTCCATGAAAAGCCGGGCCTTTGCACGCAACATGATCTTCCAGTGTGTTGCCCGCGGGGAAAGCCTCATCATCACCGATCCAAAATCGGAATTGTACGAAAGTACAGCCACTTACCTTGAGAATGCCGGATATATCGTGAAATCCTTTAATCTTGTAAACCCGGAAAACTCGGATAGCTGGAATTGTCTGGGTGAAATTAGCGGACAGGAAACCATGGCACAGGTATTTGCTGATGTCATCATCCAGAATACCGGTTCTGCCAAAGGCGATCACTTCTGGGACAATGCCGAGATGAACTTATTAAAAGCTCTGATTCTCTATGTGGATCAGGGATTCCCACCGGAGGCAAAGAATATCGGACAGGTATACAAACTCCTGACCATGAGTTCGGAAAAAGAACTGAACAGCCTCTTTGACCTGCTTCCGGTCTCCCATCCGGCAAAAGTCCCCTACTGCATCTATAAACAGGCAAGTGACACGGTACGTTCCGGCGTCATCATCGGACTCGGTTCCAGACTTCAGGTGTTCCAGAATAAGCTAATCCGCCAGATCACTTCCTATGATGAGATCAACCTGACGCTGCCGGGAAAAGAAAAATGTGCATACTTCTGCATCACTTCGGATCAGGACAGCACTTTTGATTTTCTTTCTTCCCTGTTTATGACCTTCGTATTTATCAAACTGGTCCGTTATGCAGACACCTATGGGGAAGATGGAAAACTGCCGATTCCGGTACATATCCTGGCTGATGAGCTGGCGAATACGGGAGCAATCCTATCGCTCAACAAAAAGATTTCCGTAATCCGAAGTCGAAACCTCAGTATTTCCTGCATTTTCCAGAACCTGCCTCAGATGCAGAACCGGTATCCCTTAAACCAATGGCAGGAAATCATCGGGAACTGCGACACTCAGCTATTTTTAGGCTGTACGGATGAGGTAACTGCTACATTTATCTCTAACCGCTCCGGTGATGTGACCGTTGGTGTCAGCAGCGAAGCCAAACAATTAAATAGCTGGAGAGTATCCGATTATACACCGGAATACCGCCAGACCAGATCCATCGGGAAACGAAAGCTCTTAACTCCGGATGAGATCCTGCGCCTGCCTCTGGATACCGCACTGATTATCCTGCGTGGCCAGAAAGTACTGCAGGTAGAAAAATACGATTACACCCTGCACCCGGATGCCCAAAAACTCATTCCCCGGAAGGCTTCCGAGCATATTCCGGAATGGAGAAAAGGAGCATGTAGTGAAGAATATACGTACACTCCGACTATTCCTGCTTCCCGCCCGAAGAGAACTGCTTCTTATGGAAAGCAGAAAAGAAAAAAACTGAACCGATTTTTGACCAGCAAAGCGTTTATCAGGAACCTGACTATCACGATTTCCCGGATGACTTCTCAGCAGATGACTATCCGTATCACACAGACATGGTTCCTTTAGATAAAGATTCTATCATGTCATAATTTGAAAGGAGACACTATGATGCCAAACGAAACAACCAACACACCTATTTTAACTCTGGATTCCGATACAAAGCTGGAAACAGCCCAGTCCATTTCAGACCTTACCTGGCATGAGATCCAGAATGCCTACCGTACCCGCCGGATCTTAACCGGAATGCTTGGCGGTATCGAGAAAACAGAAAACGGCAGCCTCATTGCCGTGGTTTACTACAAGGATTTCCGTACTGTCATCCCGGTAACTGAGATGATGATCCATCTCATGCAGGATGAAGCACACGATTATGGGGAGCTTGCCCTGCGGCAGAACAAAATCCTCAACAATATGCTTGGATGTGAGATTGATTTTCTGATCAAGGGATTAGATCCGAAGACACGCAGCATTGTCGCCAGCCGGAAAGAAGCGATGCTGAAGAAACGCCAGATCTTCTATCTGGATAAAGATGCTTCCGGAATGCCGAAAGTTTATGAAGACCGTATCGTGCAGGCAAGAGTCATTGCCGTTGCGGAAAAGGTAGTCCGGGCAGAAATTTTCGGTGTGGAAACCTCCATTCTTGCCAGAGACCTGTCCTTCGACTGGATGGGTGATGCCAGAGAACGCTTCCAGGTAGGCGATCACATCCTGGTACGCATCCTGGATGTGCGGGCAGACTCACCGGAGCAGGTCATTGTCCACGCAGATGTCAAAAGTGTGGAAGGCAACACCAGCAAGGAAAACATGAAAAAATGTAAGATTCAGGGAAAATACGCCGGAACTGTGGAAGACATCCATAAAGGCACCGTCTTTGTCCGGCTCTCCATCGGTGTCAATGCCATTGCCCACTCCTGCTATGACAACCGGACAGTCGGGAAAAAGGATCAGGTATCCTTTGTGGTGACGCATATTGATGAAGAGCGTAATGTTGCCCTCGGCATCATCACCCGCATCATCAAGCAGACCATATAAGGCTTCCACCTTATTTTTAAATAGCTTTTTTTCATATACAGCACCAATTAGTCCAGCAAATACACACGATACAGCTACATAAGGTGACAGAATAAAGTATTTTTCAGACCATTACCTTATTGTACTGAAAACGGTAACGTGTTATACTGATTCGGTATTACTGAACTGGAAAGACGGATGCATTTCGATCTTGCCCTCTAGTAACAAAGGAGGGTGATGCCCATGAATACAATGGAAGTATTGACTTTACTATTGGTAATTTTTGCGGCTTTGACTTATATAGATCGACATAATAAGACATAGCATCCACGACCCTAGGAAAGTTTTGGATGCTATGTCTTATACATAGAATATAAAATTTAACTGAGGGCATCAGATTTTGCATCTGAATACCTTTCTTGAGTTCATTATACACTGGGGGCTTTGAGAAATCAAGTCCCCCTTTTTATTACGACATTGATTAGTACCTGCATTAAACATCAGAAATTTATATTCTTACTCACTGAAACGAATTCTCTCTATCAATGAATCTTTCCTTACTGACTTTGCAATGAATATTGCCAATAACATCTGTATCACAAACAATGTTAAAATTATAATAATAGCTGCTGTTACCGGATAATGGTATGTGCTGATATCAAACATTCCTGTACGCTTTGCATATAAAAACAACGGATATCCTGCAAGACTTCCCACTCCGATACTGATAATAAGAGTGCCTACTGTATAGAATATACCTTCCAACTGGAGCATCTTCATCAACTGACGGTCCGACATTCCGATTGCCTGCATCATGCCAAGCTCCTTTTTTCGCACATGGACACTATTGATCATTGTGTTAATCAAGTTCATAATGCTGATTGCTGCCAGAATGATGATAAATGCATAACATGCACCTCTAGTCATCTGCATGGCATTTTCCCATGTATCGTACTCATTCTTCCAAGTACGCATCTGCAGTCTGCCTGATCCATCCACAATAGCCTGTAGAGATGCTTCCAGTGCCTCATCATAATCCTTATCTGCAATCACCTGAAAATAGCTGGAAGAATTATTTATGGTAAGTTTCTCTGCCCCTTCTTTTGCCATGATAAGACAGTTATAGTTTGTCAGACCTCTTCCATAATCACCAATTGCTGCCACTTCAATCTCTTTTTGAAAGGTATTATCTCCATCATGAATATTGAGTTTCAGCTTATCTCCCACTTTAATATCTGGATACCAGTGAAGTAGCGCACAGTCCAGAATCACTTTATCCCCGGATTTCAATTCCTCGTATGTGACATTGCCTTCAGTGATTCCTTTTTTCAGCTCTTCTGCGTATTCTTCCGGCACTCCATTGATAAATTCGCTTCCAATTTCTTCTTCAAAAGGTCCTCCTGATACCTTCAACGCGGTAAACACATCTACCCGCTCAACACCGTCAAGCTCCTCTATCTGCTGCTTTAGTCCTTCATTTAATGGATTATTCTTTTGAACCTCCGCCCATTCATATTCAGGATGCTCTTTATTCCCGGATTCCACAATTGGAGAAATCTCATATTGCCCCACAATCGAACTCTTTGCACTTTCCATCGGATTTGCACAAGACAGCACCGTTGCTACCATCATGACAAATATTCCGGTAACGGCCATAGATACAATCGTGATAGTACTCTTCTTTTTATTCTCTGCAAGATTTCTCTTGGTCAGTCGTCCGATATTCAGAAATTGATATCCCTTCCTGCTGCTTTTCTGTCGCTTACTGCCTCCCTGGTAACGCATAGCTTCTATTTCTGATACCTTCGCCGCCATACGCATAGGCTTCATCAGTGACAGATACACTGTACACAGAGTCACTGCAATTGCCAACAGATAAATCCACCAATAATAAAGTTGGACTTCTCCTTTAGCTACAACCTTGTATGCCTCTGTTATAAGTACGTTTGAATCCTTTGCATGTTCTACAAACTGGAGAAGTACAACTTTCACAGCAACTGTTCCGATCAAAAGTCCTATCGGAATAGCAAACAACGCCACTCCCATTCCCTCTCTTAGTACGATTTGTCTAAGCTGCCGTTTCGTAGCCCCGATTGCCTTTAACTTTCCAAATTCCCGAACCCTCTGGTTCATAGATACATAATAAACACTATAAATTGTGATAATGCCCGCCAATACAACAATAAGCATGATTCCTACAATCACCGGAATTGTAGCCGGATCCACATAATTTGCTGCAAGATACTCTTTATTAATATTCATGTCATCCTCGGAAATCCCGAACTGTCTGGCAATATTCTGTATCGTCTCTGTATAATCTGCAGTCGTATTTCCTTTCTGTCCATTCACCTGAAGTAAAAACCGATATTTCACCTGTTCTACCGGTATCTCCGCTTTCAGAAAGGCCTCTGAAACCAATGATGTATATTGTTTTTGTTCTTTGCTGCTCTCATTATCTGCTAAAAAGCCACAGATTCGAAATTCTTTCTCCTTCGTATAATCCAGTCCGTCATCTTTCAGAATCTGATAAGGTACTGTGATGGTGTCACCGATTTTCCCATTCTGTCCTAATGCTTCCAGTATTCCTTTTGAAACCACAATATCATTTTCTTTCTGCGGAAGTTGCCCCTCTTTCAGCTTCACTTTATAAAGTTCCATCCCTGTTCTGTCCATATACATCATGGAAACCGTCGCATCTTCCAGATTCATGTACCCCGCATCGCTGCGGAGTCCGTAAGTTTTCACATCGTGATGTGCCGCCAGTTTCATAACTGTACTCTCGTCCACGTTCCGATAAAGGGCATGCCATGTTGGATAAATCTTATTGATTACCGCAAAGTTCACTTCCACCATATCTTTTCCGATTGATGGGATTACGAACAGCAGTAATGTTGTCAGGATAATGGCAATTCCAATCAGTATGTTTTTGCTCTTATAATGCCGCATATTGCAATATGCAACTCTGGTCGTCATCTTCATTATCTTCTCACCGCCTTGCCATCTTCAATGATAATCATTTCATCCGCCATCTGGGCAATCGTTTCATCATGGGTAATCATGATAAGCGTCTGCCCGAAATCCGACACGCAGCTTTTCAATAGGCTCATAACCTCTAGCTCAGTCTGGGAATCAAGGTTTCCAGTCGGCTCATCCGCCAAAATTATCGCCGGTCTTGTCACCAATGCCCTGGCTATCGCAGTTCTCTGTTTCTGTCCACCAGACAAAGCAGACGGCATCGCATCTTTCTTATCCTGCAGTCCGATTTTTTTGAGAATATCTTCCACTTCCCGCGGCTTTACCTTGCGATTATCAAGTCCCAGCGGAAGAACGATATTCTCCCACACATTCAGCGATGGAATCAGATTAAAATCCTGAAAGATAAATCCTATCTTCTTTCTTCGAAACTGTGCCAGTTTATCATCTTTTCGAGAATAGATATCGGTTCCATCAATCCATACTTTGCCGGAATCCGGTCTGTCAAGCCCTCCAATCAGATGCAGAAGTGTAGATTTTCCGGAGCCGGAACGTCCTACGATAGCTGTAAACTTGCCTCTCTCTATCTGTAAACTTGTATGATCCACGGCTCTCACCTGATTCTCGCCTTCTCCATAATACTTTACTAGATCTTCTACTTTTAAAATACTACTCATATCTTCAAGTCCCCTTTCCATTTCATACCCCTACTATAACATTCCTGCATTACAAAACCCTTACAACAACCATAACAGTTTTGTAAGGGTTCCGACTATTCTCCTATTATGAGCGGCAGTGTCACTTTAAATATCATACCTTTCTCAGCCTTTCTTTTGGCTGCTATTGTCCCCCCCTGTTCTTCTATGATCTTTCTGGCAAGATACAGACCGACACCCGCTCCGTCTTTCACCTGTTCCTTTGCTTTCCTTCCCCGGTAAAATCTCTGATAGATCTTATGCAGTTCCTCCGCAGGAATGCCCATTCCTTCATCTTCTACTTCAATAAGCACATTGCTTGCTAGCTCCTGCGTCCTCACTGTAATCGTTGTGTGCTCCGGTGAATATTTGACTGCATTCTCAAGGATATTCGTTAATGCTTCTACCGTCCATTTTGAATCATGGTTCACAACTATATCATCATCCATCTCCACCTGAATGGAAATATCTTTTCCTCTTGCCTTCATATAAATCTGACTGACAGCCTCTGTTAGCGTTTTCTTCAGGCTTTCATGAAGCGAATGTATCTGGATCATATGTGTTTCCAGCCTTGAAAGATTTACCAGTTCATTCAAGAGCTGTTCCAGTTTGGTAAGTTCCTGTGATTCCTGCTCCAGAAACTCCCTCTGTTCTTCTCCTGTAACCCGATTTTCTGCCACCAGCTCATGACTCATCCGGAGTGATGCAAGCGGAGTCTTCAACTGATGGGAAATATCTGTAATCAGACTCTTCGTACCATTTTCTTCCTGCTCCAGACGTTCCTTCAAATCTTCGAAATATTGCCCCAGCTCCTTTACAGATTCCCACACCTTTAACCATTGTTCCGATTCTGATGTTTCTTCAGGATATGTTTGGAATTTTCCTTTTCTGAATTCCTGCAGACATTCATATAATTGCTGTAATTGTTCCTCATCACCGTATCTGCTCCAGTTTTTTCTTCGGTCCAGGTGCAAGAACAGGCCACATACTATGACTCCCACTAGTAATCCAATTCCCCAGATAATCCTTATAACCACATCTGAAGATCCACTCCCTGAGTGATAACCATAAGTTTCTTCCAGCATCTGTACGACTCTTTCTATCTTCTGATCGTCCCGGTCTCTTATAAAATCTACTGTTCCTGACTTTTCCCAGATTGCAACTATTTCCCCTTCCAGTTCAGGATGTTCTGCAAGGAGCAGTGCTATCTGCGTTGCTTTCGCATTTTCCTCATACTTTGTTATCAGATACATTCCTACTGTAAAAAATACTGCAAAGATTACATATACGATAAAATACCGTTTTAATTTTTGTTTACCTTTCCGGTCCATATATATCCCAGTCCTCTCACATTCGCTATCTCTTCTGTTCCAAGTTTATTCTTCAGTCTGCTGATATTGACAATAACCGTATTATCATCGATAAATTGACCGTCTATATCCCATACATGCTCCAGGATACTTTCTTTTGAAACAATCTGTCCTGCATTCTCCCAGAGATACAGCAACAGAGAGAATTCTTTCTTACTTAAAGTAACTGGTTCATCCCCTTTATACACCTGCATCGTTTTCATATGCACCGTAATCTCTCCGGAAGACATAATCTGTGCCTGTACCTTAGAAAGCCGTCTCATCAATGCGTTCACCTTCGACACCAAAGCCATCAGTGAAAATGGTTTGGTAATATAATCATCTGCCCCGGTATCATAACCATTTACAATATCTATTTCCTGATCCAAAGCCGTAAGATAGATAAGATATGTATCTCCACCTGCACGTACCATCCTTCCAAAATCCAGTCCTGTACCATCCGGCAATGTAATATCGCTGATAACAAGAGCATAATCTTCCTTTTTGAAATGCTTCTTTTGCTTCCTTTATTGTATAAACCTGACGAACCTCATACCCTTCCCGTGAAAGTAACAGGGCAATTCCCCGATTTAGATTCGAGTCATCCTCCAGTAATAATATTTTCTGCATCAAATACTCCACCTCTATTTGTAATAACCTGTTCTTTTATCATATCAGTCCTATCTTTTGTCTACAATAAAAATAAAATTAACATACATACTTTTCCTTCATATGTTCAAGGATTTCACCGGATACTGCTTCAGAAATCGATCAATCCATTTCTGATTGCTTCTCTGTAACATCCGAAGTCTGGATAAAAGCTGTAGACAACTGCAGCTCTATGTTACTAAAGTCCTATCCATCAATACAGGAGTTATAGAATGCCGTGAAGATACCGTCAAATTCCATTTCAATAATATGTAGGCTGTCCATTGTGTGCTCCAGATAAGTCAGTGTTCCTCTGTCCAAATCTATACTCGGCTTTCCCAGTAAGTTTGCTATTACATCTGGATTTGTAATTCCAAACATCTCCTTTATATCCGGCATAAGATAATCCACGATATCCGGCAGCCTTTTCTCATACGCCTGTGCCAGTTCAACTGCACGTTTTTCATAATCGGAATGTACGCTGTCACAGACAAACTCAATCCCGTTTATTTCCATCTTATAGTAATCATTATTCTCATCATAGACAAACGCTGTACCCTTACTTTTTTATTTTTTTCCAAAATCCCCATGATATATCTACACTTTCCCGGTTCTTCCGCCATACACAGTCTAAAAAACTGTAACTTAATGCTTACGTTTGTAAAAAATAACTCCTGCCAAAATCAATAAAATAATTCCAACTACAATCATAAAAATAAAATTATCACCATTTAACTTCCCTGCTATGAAAATAGAAGTCGGGCCATCCGCACCACCAATAACAGAAACGGCTGTGTTTTCTTTCTGCTTCAGTACAATGCCAATGACTGCCAATACAATTCCTAAAATTCCGGCTATGATTCCCAATCGCTTTTTCATTGCTACCACCTCAAATCATTTTTATCTGCTCAATCAAATGTAAATTGTTATGCAAGTATTTCTATGCAAATGAAGCATAGATAACCCATATTTCTGCAAACATTACCAATAAAAGTACACCATCTATCATCCAATTAAACTGAATGTCCGTTAAGAAAGTTTTTGAATGTGTCAGGCAATATTTTACTTTTTCTCGTCCAGTCAAAAAAGTGATAAGCACTTGTAATATAGGAAATAAAAATATTTGTATTTTTCTTCCATAATCATCCGCAATCCCATTTGCAAAATGTACTGGAATAATACTCGGTAAGAAAAATATACTTACAAGAGCAAGCAAAAATCCTATTATACAAATTATCCATGTGAATTTTCTAGTATTGATAAATTTCATAACAATCCTTCTTTCTGCTAAATTCAAGTTTTTCCAATACATAACACGTACTTACATTATACTCCTCACCAATGCAAACCTCAATTTATTCTCCATCCTTTTTCCCGTTATTAAGCTTCGGGCAGTAAAATGCCTTTACTTCCACCCCATCTTCCTCCGACTCAATTTCCACATAATAATCCCGGATAAAGTATCCCGCATTATGCTCCTGAATGGCGTACAGCTCCAATGTCTGAAAATCCACCAGTACCAGATCACGGGGCTTGGGTTTTTGCGTTTCCTCACAGAATATCTCCATGCTTTCCACCAGCTTATCCAGGCATTCCTGACACAGATGGTTCTGTACTTTTTTCACATCGAAGATACTATCTTCCCCGTAATCCACCGATACTTCGGAAATCCCGTAATCCGACATCTGCTCCGTATGGAAAAAGCAGCCGCCTTCTCCTGTCCCGGTATAACCCATATGCCCGTTTCCCTGCGGGCCGGTAAGATTCCCGTCCTCATCATGATTCCGGATATGCATATCCATCACATACCAGTGATTGGTACAGATCACTCCCAGATCGTCAAACTTCCGGAAATAATCCATCATACTCCGTTCATCGCTTCCACACAGCCAGCACTGTTTTGGATCTTTCAGCTTGCTTTCTACTGATTCAGGCACCTTTCTTTCTACCGGGTGATATTCCTGCTCCTGTGTTTTTTCAAGATAACCTGTCAGATCCAGCCGGCTGATTCCCAGTCCGATCAGAATTCCTGACGCACATGCCAATAATCCCACATATCCCTTTTTCATATTATAGTCATCCTTTAAGAATTAGTTTTATAATGCTTTTAGGATTACTATATCAAATCTTGCAATCACTTTCATCATAAATCGCATATTTTTATGTGTTTTATTGCATATACAGCTTTCAAAAAAAACTGCCTGCGGCAATTTCGCAGACAGCTTCTATTTCATCATCTCTTCAATTATCACATCCAGCATCCGAAGCACGCTTTCCTGCTTCTTCGGTGTGAGCCTTTCCAGCTTTCCTTCCACTACAGAAGTATGTTCCATTCTGGTAAGAGGAATCACTTCCTTCAGCACTTCATTCGGTTCCGCACCTAATACATTCAACAGCTTTACAAATGTTTCCATCGTAGGTGTTTTCACTTCCCGCTCAATCGCACCCAGATGGTTGGTACTGATAATCCACCAATTCAGCCAGTCTCTCCTGCGTAATTCCTGCCTCTTCCCTGTACCTGCGGATTGCCTTTCCCATTCCTTTCACACGCACACCTCCTCCTTCCAGTATTCACTAACGCTTAAAGCATTAGTCATGTAAATCCAGTATAATTGGTTGCAAATCACGCTTACAGTATCCATAAGGATTGCATTTATAACGCTTTTAGCGTTGGTCACATTTTTGGCACTCCATCGTCTGTAACTGGCACAGTCCTGCGATTGTAGCGGTAATTTACCCATGTTAAAATTGATATTGTCAAAATTATATGCAGAACGAAACGCAGCACTGCCGTATGGGAAGCCTCTCCTGCGGCAAATAAGCTGCGTTTTTTCTGTAAGATAGGAGGATCTTTACAATTTCATACTTTGATTTAGGACGCAGCCTGCATTGACCGGGCTGCGTCCTTTCTTGAGGCAGGAAAACCATAAGCAAAGGCAGGGGAGGTAATTCTCCTGCCGCTCTTATAAAAAGGAGGTACTTTTACGTGAAACACAAACTGAAAAACGCTCCGCCGGACACAAAACGGCATGTCAATTATGGCAGATGCCTGTATGCTGCATTTCTGGCTGTCACAGTCCTCTGCGGATACACACAGCCGGTTTTTGCCGCTACCATCTGGACCAAAGCCAATGAGATCATGAAGGATGTCTATAACCAGATTATCCTCATTTCCACCATTGCTGCAGTCGTAACGGCATCGGTTGCCCTTCTGATGATGAATTTTTCCAAAAGCGGAAAAACCGTGGACGAATCACGTGCATGGCTCAAGCGTATCGTCATTACCTGGGCGATCTTAAACGGGCTTGGCTTTATCATGGCTTACATCACCCCGTTCTTTGCAGGCGGAAAATGGAACGGATAGACGAAAGGAGATGCCACTATGGGAATACTTGACGGAATCGTGGAATGGATTGCCGAACAGGTCATGAACATTCTGGATCTGATCACCACTTCAGTCCTCGGTGCTCTGGGCTGTTCCATGGATACGTTTCTTCGCTACTTTCCTGCTGCCGAGACCATGTATCAGGTCTTTCTGGCACTGGGCATCGGGCTGATCCTCTTAAACTGGGTATGGCAGCTCTTTAAAAATTACTTTATGGGAGCCGGTATCGAAGCGGAAGATCCCATTAAGCTGTCCATCCGTTCCTTCCTCTTTATCTTTCTCACCTTCTATGCGAAAGATATTGTGGATCTGCTCCTGAAGATTTCAGGAACACCGTACAACTGGATTCTGACGGAAGACCTGCCGCCTTTAAAATTTGCGGATTTTAACTCCGTAGTCACAGTCATCCTGGGAGTCTGTGCAAATGGGGCGGTAGCCATCATTGCACTGATTCTGGTACTGATTCTGGCGTGGAACTACATCAAACTGCTCTTTGAAGCGGCAGAACGCTATATTCTTCTGGGGGTACTGGTCTACACAGCCCCGGCAGCTTTTTCCATGGGTGCCAGCCAGTCAACCGGAAATATCTTCAAAAGCTGGTGCCGGATGCTTGGCGGCCAGTTCTTTTTGCTTCTGATGAATGCGTGGTGCCTGCGGCTGTTTACTTCTATGGTCGGCACCTTCCTTGCCAATCCGTTATCCCTATAAGAAAGGAGGACCAAAATGAAACTTAGAAAGAAACTCATACCATTCCTGGTACTAACTGCCTGTCTGGTACTGTTTTGCTCCATGCCGGTCTTTGCAGCGGAGCTTACGGAAGCAGACGTGGAAGCGGCAGTTGCCAGTCAGGGAAAGGAAGCGGTAACCGGAAATGTCTTCGTCTGGTTCCTGTGTGCCATTGCCTTTTTAAAGGTATCCCAGAAAATTGATTCTTTTCTGGCATCGCTTGGCATCAATGTCGGCAATACCGGAGGAAACATGATGGCTGAACTTCTGATTGCAGGACGGAGCCTGACCGGTTCCATGCGTTCCCATGGTGGTGGCGGCTACCACAAAGCCTCTTCTCCCGGAAGTGCGGCTGTCGCAGGAAGCTTCCTATCCGGCGGGCTTGCCGGGGCAGTGGGAAGACAGGTACAAAGAGAAGCGGTCAATTCCGCAACCGGTTATACCGAACACAGCAGTATCGGAAACATGCTCTACCAGTCATCCCTGAACAAAGGCGGAGACTTTGCCAATCAGGTCATCAGCAACATTGCACAGGGAAATTACGGTCAGGTAGGTTCCATCAAGGGAGCAGACGCACAGAAAGCCTTTACTTCCTATATGGGCATCAATCCGGGCGGCGGTTCTTCCTATGATAATGTAGAAATCGGTGGCGGAAGGATCACCGGTACCGAAACCGGAAGCTCCGGAAACCGGGATTTTGCCCTGTACCATGCCGACCAGTATGCAGCTCCTACTCAGGGCTCCTACTCTACGGTACAGTCCGTGGATGGTTCCACCTGGTACAAGCAGTATGCACAGGATACGGTCGAAAAAACACCATATACTTCCGGCAGCGGCAAAGTAGCCTACAATGAATCCATTGTCCAGAAACTGCCGCCAGCCCCACAGCGAAAGGAGCGTATGTAACATGCCAAAAACAGCCTTGATGGGCAGTCCTCTTGCTGTCATCGGTACAGTATTCCGGCACAGGCGCACCCTTGCGAAAACTGGAGCAGCCGTCGGCGGTGTACTGATGCTTCCCATTCTGTTCCTTGTCATGCTTCCGGGACTCGTCTTCGGAGACCTCTCTGAAAATACCGGAGCACTGACCAGCAACACGGTAATCAGTGAAAATATCCGGGCTTCCAATCAGGCAATCGTGGAGGTGCTTCAGGAAAGCCATGATGCACTGCTTGCTAAGATCAATGCGGAAATTGCCAGACTCCCGGAAGGAGATACTGCCTCTATCAGCGATCCTTACGCTTCCAGTATCATCGTAAATGCGAACCAGCTCATCGCACAGTTTTGTGCCAGCCAGGATGACTATAAAAATATAAATATCAGCAAACTCAAAAGCCTGATCCGGGAAAACGAGGACGGGCTTTTTTCTTATGACGTTACTTCAGAAACGGCCACGGTGGAAGTTCCGGCGGAAGAGGAAAATGCACCACCCAGAAAGGTTACTTTTACCCGCCATACCTACACGGTCAGCTATGCCGGAGATGCCTACTTTGCAGATCACGTCTTTCATCTGACCGATAAGCAGAAAAAAACGGCAGACAGTTATGTGGAAAACCTGACCATGTTCTTTGGCGGCTCCGCTTCCGGTCTTGCCATGGCGGTAGGTGTCAGCGATGAGGTGCTGGCTTACCGGGCTACCATCCAGCAGGTCGCACAGAAATACGGCATGGAAGCTTATGTGGAACTCCTCATGGCAGTCATGATGCAGGAAAGCGGCGGGCGTGGAAGCGATCCCATGCAGGCGGCAGAAGGCGGCTTTAATAAGAAATACCCCCATGTCCCCAACGGCATCACCGATCCTGCTTATTCCATCGAATGTGGGATTCAGGAATTAAAGTATGCACTGGATAAAGCAGGATGTACCGGACCTACCGACCTGGACCGCATCAAGCTGGCGCTTCAGGGTTACAATTACGGCTCCGGCTATATCGACTGGGCAATGGAACGTGACGGCGGTTATACCAAAGAAAACGCCATTGCTTATTCGGATATGATGTGTGCCCGTCCGAACTGGCATTATGACCGGTATGGGGACAAGGAATATGTGGAGCATGTTCTCCGGTATTATCAGATTACCAATACCGGCGGAAGCTATCCGGCAAACGGAATGCAGATTCCGCACTATCTCCAGACCGATTACGGGAACATTCCTTATGGCGGCGGCTCTATCGCATCTTCCGGCTGCGGGCCTACCAGCTTTGCCATGATCGCCAGCTACCTGACCGGGAATACCATTACCCCTCCGGATGCGGTGGCATGGTGCGGGAATTCCTATTACAAGCCGGGAGTTGGAACCTACTGGAGCTACTTTCAGGCTGCAGCCAGTCATTTCGGCTGTGGCAGCGTCACACAGACCAGCAATGCCAATACGGTACTTCAGGCACTCTCCGAAGGCTGTCCGGTCATCTCCTCTCAGCGGGCAGGACTTTTCACCAGCGGCGGACACTTCATCGTACTCCGAGGTGTTACGGCAAACGGCAAGGTACTGGTCAATGATCCCAATGACAGTGACGCAAAGAACTATATTAACCGTGAATTTGATATGATGCCGGAAATCCATGCTACGGCAAATGCCTACTGGATCTTCGACAAAAATAAAGGAGCCATTATGAACAGAACAAAAGTGATTCTTTCCATTTTTCTGATGCTGTTTCTGCTGCTTGCCGGACTGGTTCTCCCCAGTTTCTGGAAAAGCCAGAAAAAAGAAGCTTCCGGAAACAAAGGCAGGGAACCGGCAAAGGAAACAACAGAAACAAATTCTGATACCCCCATGCCGGAATATCTGGATTTTGATGCTTTAAAAGCATTTTTCTCCGACAGCCAGATTGCTTCTCTCAAAGGGCAGTTTCCTGTCTACCTAAAAGAGTATGTCAAAAAAGAACAGACAAGCATCACCTTCCTGCCGGAAAAAACCAGCTACCCTACCGAAACAACCGTCTGCCTGATGTTTTCACTTTCCGATCAGGATACGCTTCCGGTTACCTACCACACCCCGACGGGTGTGTTTTTATTTGGAGAAGACGGGGTACAGGTCTCTGCAGATACGACTGTTTACGAAAAGCAAACCGATGATTCCCTGCCGTCCCTGACTTCGCAGGACATTGAACACCTGCAGGAAGGCGGGTATCCGGATACTTCTGACAGCCCGGAAGCTCCGGACACAGAATCCGGCAGTGCCTCCACACCTTCGGAAGATGCGAAAGATACGAAAAAGGAGGTGCAGCCATGACACAGCCAGAAGAAACACCGGTTTCCTTTATCCCTTCCAACTTCATTGAGAAAGGCAAGATCCTAAACGGAACTTTTGACATCCGCAATGCCATAGAAAGCATTGTTCTTTCCCTGGCAATCGGTATCCCTGTTTTCCACCTGCCGCTGTCCCTGACTGCCCGCATCATCATTCTCTGCATGACCGCACTTCCAGCGGCAATGGTAGCCCTGATTGGAATCGGCGGGGAGAGCATCACTGCCTTTTTGATGAATGCCCTGCGTTTTGTAGTGAACCGCAGGGTAATCTGGAGGTCCGACAGTCTTCCGGAAGGAAAGCCACGCAGGAAACCACGTTTCAAAGAGCCAAAGACAAAGAAACACCGGAAAGCAGAAAAAATGGCAGAGCCTTCCAAAGTAATGGCATCGGCTCCCCCACAGTCTGAACCGGACGCACCAGCTCCGCCAAAAAGTAAAAAAAAAGAACAACCGGCAGTTTGATACCTCCACCAAGCGGGGCATCAAAAAACAGGCAAAGGAAGATATCCGTTATCTGAAGTGGGAGCAGAAAGAAGCCAGCCGACAGAAAAAAGAGGCGGCGAAACAGATAAAAATACAGAAAAAAACGGAAGCCCGGAGACGAAAGGAGGAAGAAAAACGGGCAGTTTCCGAAAAGCGGGCTGCAAAAAAAGAGCAGAAAAAAAAGGTGGTTTCCAAGGAGGACACCTCATCTGCCACGTCAAAACCCGTTTCCCGGAAAAAGCGAAAGAAAGACCAGACCTTGGAGGATTATCTTCCGGTGGAAAAAATCGCAAACGGAATCGTCTATACCACAGACGGACGGTACGTGAAGATCCTGGAGATTGAACCAATCAACTTTCTGCTTCGAAGTGCCAGGGAACAGCAGGGCATTATCTACAGCTTTATCAGTTACTTAAAGATCAGCCCTGTCAAACTCCAGATCAAGATGATCTCCAAAAAAGCAGACATCAATAAGCATCTGGAGCAGTCCCAGCTGGAGCTGGAGCGGGAAACCGATCCCCACTGTCAGGAACTGCAGCGTGACTACATCCAGTTTGTCCAGAACTTAAGTTCCAGAGAAGCAGTATCCAGACGGTTCTTTCTGATCTTTGAATATGAACCATTCAACGCAAACCGAAAGGAAGAGGAACGGGAAATCCTTGCTGCTCTTGAGACAGCCTCCCAGACCGCCAAAACCTTTCTATACCAGTGCGGGAATGAAGTGGTCTCCCATGACAATGAGGATGAATTTACTACGGATGTTCTCTACACCCTTTTAACCGTACCCTTTGTACGGAGGTTCCGCTTTCGAACCGGATCAGCACTGTACTGTCCGCCTATACAAAGGAAAATCGCATGGAGGAACTGGATCACATCCGGATCAACGAGTTTCTCGCACCGGAAAGTGTGGATTTCAAGCACTCCCATTATGTGCAGATCAATGGGCTTTACCATTCCTACCTGCTTGTGCCGTCTGACGGCTACAAAAACCGGGTAACTCCCGGATGGCTGTCACTCCTTGTCAATGCCGGGGAAGGGATTGATATTGATTTCTTTCTCCAGAAACAGCCAAAGGACAAGATTCAGCAGCGTCTCGGTCAGCAGATCCGTATCAACCGTTCCAAATTAAAGGATGCGTCCGATACCAACACTGATTATGACGATCTGGATTCTGCCATCCGCTCCGGATATTTTCTGAAGCAGGGACTTGCCAACAACGAAGATTTCTATTACATGAATCTTCTCATCACCATTACTGCTTCCACGTTGGAAGAACTGCAGTGGCGGATTCAGGAAATAGAAAAAGCTCCTGATCTCGCAGGATATGAACTTACACTCCTGCTTACTTTTTACAGGAGCAGGGATTTTTATCCTCTCTGCCGCTGGCAAATCTGGACAAGAAGCTTTTTAAGCTGTCCAAGCGGAACGTACTGACTTCCGGGGCGGCAAGCTGCTATCCCTTCGTCAGCTACAGTATCTGCGATGATAACGGAATCCTCTTTGGGGTAAACAAGCATAACAATTCCCTGGTCATTGCGGATATCTTTGATTCCAGGCAGTACAAGAACAGCAACATCTGTATCTTAGGCTGTTCGGGAGCAGGAAAGACCTTCACCATGCAGACCATGGCACTAAGGATGCGAAGAAAAGGCATCCAGGTGTTCATCATCGCTCCGCTAAAGGGACACGAATTTTACCGGGCTGCAAGGAATGTCGGCGGAGAATTTATCCAGATCTCTCCTGCCAGTAAGAACTGTATCAACATCATGGAAATCCGGAAGGTAGACAATTCTGTAAATGAACTGCTGGACGGACCGACACTGGATGCCTCCGCACTGGCAGGCAAGATCCAAAGGCTTCACATCTTCTTCAGTCTGCTGATCCCGGATATGTCCCATGAGGAGAAGCAGCTTCTGGATGAAGCCCTAATCAAAACCTATGCCAGAAAAGGGATTACACATAAAAATGAATCCCTGACAGATCCGCAGCATCCGGAGCAGTACAAAAAGATGCCCATTCTGGAGGATGTCTACAATGTCCTGCTGGAAAGCGAGGATACCAAACGTCTGGCTCATATCCTGAACCGCCTGGTTCACGGTTCTGCTTCTTCCTTTAACCAGCAGACCAATGTGGACCTGACCAATAAATATACGGTACTGGATATCTCCGAACTGACCGGTTCCAGCGATCTTTTAACGGTCGGCATGTTCGTTGCCCTGGATTATGTCTGGGATAAAGCGAAGGAAAACCGTACCGAAGAGAAAGCCATCTTTGTCGATGAGGTCTGGCAGCTCATCGGTGCATCCAGCAACCGGCTTGCAGCGGAATTCGTACTGGAGATTGCCAAGATCATCCGTGCTTACTCCGGAGCCGGCATCTTTGCCACACAGGATCTGAACGACTTCTTTGCTCTGGATGACGGAAAGTACGGCAAGGGTATCATCAATAACTGCAAGACCAAGATCATCCTGAACATGGAGGATGAAGAGGCACAGCGGGTGAAGACTATCCTGCATTTATCGGAAACAGAAGTAATGAACATCACCCATTTCCAGCGGGGCAACGGTCTGATCTCAACCAACAACAATAACATCACTGTGGAATTTAAGGCTTCCAATCTGGAAAAGGAGCTGATTACCACAGATCGGCAGGAGCTTCTGGAAATCCTTGCAAAACAGAAGAAACAGGCTGTGTAACTTTGGGCAGCACTGACGCTGCCCTTTTCATTTGAACTTCAAGAAGGAGGAGACTTATGTTACAGACATACAAATCCTATACCAGACGGACGCTGGCTATGCTGCTGGCAGTCCTTGTCGCAGTCGGCGCATTGTTTTCCGGCAGTTTTCCGGTTCATGCAGCCGACGGCACCATCAGCTATAAGGCAGGTGCCAATATCCCTTACGGCAGCTATTTTACCTCCCGCATGAGCTTTGACGGGAGCAATACTGCCTACTGCGTGGAACCACTGAAGAAAACACCTTCCTCCGGTTCCTATTCCTATGACCTTTTAAGCCAGAACTCCCCGCTCAGAAAAGCGCTCTACTACTTAAACGGCGGCTACGGCTACGATAAAGTCGTCAAGGATAAATATTTCAGCGGCTGGAGTGATGATAACAGCTATGTCATCGGACATCTGGTTGTCGCTTACATCTATGCCGGTAATTCCGCTGACACCGGAGCTTTCCATGGCGCCCCACAGTCCTATATTGATAAAGCACTGGAAGTAGCCAGTGCCATTCAGGGACTTCCGAACCCGCCGGAAGGCTTCCGGGCATTCATCGTTCCGGGACAGGGCAGCCAGACCATTGCCGGAAGCTGGTATCAGGTTCCAAACGGCTGGATCGAACTGAAAAAATCTTCTGCCAACGGAAGCGTATCGGACGGGAATCCGAATTACAGCTTAAAGGGTGCTGTGTATGGGATCTATCAGGGTGAGAAGCTCATCCAGAAACTGACCACCGATGAAAACGGGTATGCTAGATCCGGCGAACTGGAGGAAGGCGACTACACTGTAAAAGAACTCTCTGCTTCCAAAGGCTATATTGTGGATACTTCCTCTCATAAAGTTACGGTAAAAGCAGAACAGACTTCTGCTGCAAAGGTAACTGAGATCCCGCAGAATAATCCCATGGATCTGGTGCTTGAAAAGCTGGATGCCGAAACAAAGAAAGCCTCCCCACAGGGAGCAGCTTCCCTTGCAGACGCAGAATTTACAGTCAAGTTCTATACCGAGCAGTCTGACAGTGATCCTGCGGAAGCTGGAAAGAAACCGGCACGTACCTGGGTATTAAAAACAGATGTTTCCGGAAAGATGCATTTTACCAAAGATTCCTTTGTAAGCGGCGATGCCTTTTACTATACCAGTGATGGCAAGACCGTCTGTCTTCCGCTCGGTACCATAACTGTACAGGAAAGCAAAGCCCCTGCCGGATACCAGCTCAATCCAACTGTCTTCGTACAGAAAATTACAGGTGACAGTAAGCAGGAAACGGTTTCGGTATACCAGTCTTCTACCGTAGAAGAATCTGTCATCCGTGGCGGAGTGAAGATCCAGAAACGTGACAGCGAGACCGGAGAAGCAAAACCGCAGGGTTCTGCCACATTGGAAGGTACTGTCTTTGCGATCACTACGTTAAATGAAAATCCGGTATTAGTAGACGGAACATCCTACACGAAAGATCAGGTTGTCCTTACACTTACTGCCGATAAATCCGGTTCTGCTGCAACTGCAAAAGATGCTCTCCCATTCGGACATTACCGTGTGGATGAAACAACTGCACCTTCTGGTTATCTGAACAGCGGAAAGATCTCTGTAGAATTTGACATCACAGAACAGGGAAAAAATCGTGGAACTGACTGCAAAAGACAATTCCATCTCCAATCAGGTCATCCGCGGGGATCTGGAATTTGTCAAGATTGCTGACGGCAGCCAGAACCGTCTGGCAAATGTGCCATTTAAGATCACTTCCAAAACAACAGGCGAAAGCCATGTGATTGTGACAGATGCCAACGGTTATGCCAGCACTTCCTCCAAATGGAACAAACATACCGCAAATACCAACCGGGGTGAGTCTTCGGAAGACGGCATCTGGTTCGGCACCTCCAAACCGGATGATTCCAAAGGCGCTCTCATTTACGATACTTACACTCTGGCGGAACAGCGTTGTGATTCCAACAAAGGCATGGATCTTTTAACCTTTGAAGTCAAGGTTTATAAGGATTCTGTTCTGATACAGGTTGGAACTCTGACCGATGATGCCATTGAGATCGGCACGACTGCTCTGGATGCCGAGACCGGTACACACATGAGCCAGCCGGCAAAAGAAGTGACCATTGAAGACGTTGTGGAATACGAAGGACTGAAAAAGGGCCAGAAATACAAACTGACCGGAACCTTAATGGATAAAGAAACCGGGGAACCAATCCTTGTGGATGAAAAACCGGTGATTTCCGAAACTGAATTTACTGCAAAGAAATCCTCCGGCTCCGTCAAAGTAACCTTTACCTTTGATGCAACTTCCTTAAAGGGCAAAACAACCGTTGTCTTCGAGGAATTATATCAGGATGAGATGCAGCTTGCAGTCCATACCGACATCAACGATGAAAACCAGACCATCTATTTCCCGGAAATCAAGACTACTGCGAAAGATGCGGACATGAACTCCAATATTTCCTGTGCAAAGAAAGAAATCACGCTGGTGGATACGGTTTCCTTTAAGGGGCTGGTTCCAAACCAGAAATATGAAGTGACCGGTACTCTGATGGATAAAGAAACAAAGAAACCAGTCGAAGCAGACGGAAAACCGGTGACGGCAAAAGCATCCTTCAAGCCAAAAGAATCCGCTGGTACGGTAGAGGTTACCTTTACCTTTGATGCCAGCTCCTTAAAAGGGAAAACGGTAGTTGTCTTTGAATCCCTGGCTTACAAAGACAAGGAAGTTGCCGTACACTCAGACATTGCGGATGAAGGACAGACTATTTACTTCCCGGAAATCGAAACAACTGCAAGCGATTCCGCTTCCGGCACACACTATGCAAAACCGGAAAAAGAACTGACGCTTACAGACCTTGTGGAATACAAAAACCTGGTTCCAGGCAAAGAGTACAAGCTGACAGGAACACTCATGGATGCGGAAACAGAAAAACCTTTCGAAGTGGATGGCAAAGCTGTGACTGCAGAAACAAGTTTCACTCCGGAAGAAGCTAACGGCAGCGTAGAGCTTTCCTTTACCTTTGATGCCTCTGCACTTTCCGGAAAAACGCTCGTGGCATTTGAAACAATGACTTTTGAAGATCACGAAGTAGCGGTACATGCGGATATCAAAGATGCCAACCAGACCATTTACTTCCCGGAAATCAAAACCATAGCCAAAGACGGCAGTGACGGGGATCAGGATGTCTCTGCTTCCAAGGAAGTGACTATCGTAGATACGGTCACTTATCATGGTCTGATGACTGGATCTGAGTACAAAGTCATCGGAACCCTGATGAATAAGGAAACCGGAGAGGCTTTGTTAAAAGACGGAAAACCAGTTACCGCTCAGGCAGAATTTAAAGCAGAAAAAGCCAACGGCTCTGTGGAAGTTACCTTTACCTTTGACGCTTCTGCTCTTGCCGGACAGGATGTGGTTGTCTTTGAAAAGCTCTACTATACGGACGAAAAAACCGAGCATGAGATTGCTTCCCATGAGGATCTGAAGGATGAAGGTCAGACCGTACACATGACGGAGCTTCCGAAAGAACCGGTGACGCCTCCGGTAGCTCCGCCTGTAAAGACCGGAGATGAGACGCCGCTTCTCCTGTATGCCGGAATCGCCATAGCTGCACTTGCAGGTGCAAGTGTCCTGGGCATCGTTTACTTCAAACGCAAAAAGAAACATCAGTAACTCATAACGAAGACTCCTGCAGGCAGCTCCCACATGGAACTGCCTGCTTCTTTAGTAGGTGATGAATATGAAACACCCCCACTGTAAGACAGATGCCAAGCACATCCGTCATTTCCTGAACCTCTGTGAAGGGAACTGGCACTCCTGTATCTATGTCTGGTGCCACACTTGTAACGCACAGGAAAGCTGTGAGAACTCCGGCTTTTTATTCCATCCGGATGAAATGGGAAGCCCCTGCATCCTCCCTCTTTCAGATGCAGCGCTTTTGTTTCCCCGGATACCGGAACCAACCGAATGTACCGGAAGCATGAGCATTGCTGCTTTTACAGAGCTTTATCTGCCCTATCTGACCGCCCAGAAGCTGCCATTAAAACCATGCCCCATTCCGGCACTGCTCCGGCTTCAGGAGAACCAGCAATATGACTGGTAACAAAAAGTTGCACTTTCAGGCTCTTATACGTACAGGATATGTAAAGAAACTATAAATGAGCAAATTTGAAAAATTGCACAAAACTACACTGCGAATTTCATAAATGAATCAAAATCATTGCTTTCCTTTGCGCATTGAAAAAGATAACGATACTTTTCCAGCTGAATGGTATCACAGATTTCGTGATATCCAGTTTCAAACGAACAGAACCTACCAGTACCCACTGCACACATGAAATGTGCCAGTGACATAAGTAGCCAGTACCTTTTGATTCCCTGTGCAGAGCGTATCTGATAGCTGTCCAGTGCCAGTTTATCCTTACACTGGCGGAAAAATACTTCAATCGGCCATCGACACACATACCAGGAAAGAATCTCCTGTGTAGATAGGGCTGCGTTTGTACTGATGAAAGCACGCAATGCTTTG
>ENA-OQIT01000026-OQIT01000026.1-human-gut-metagenome-genome-assembly--contig:-NODE-26-length-42993-cov-4.053819_pt1 | contig 42993 bp, 38 predicted proteins | sample MGYA00242587_ERZ504752 | MGnify/ENA primary metagenome ERZ504752 (study PRJEB26092, sample SAMD00036352) | human gut metagenome | host: Homo sapiens | study: EMG produced TPA metagenomics assembly of... | reverse complement strand
GTCAAGGGCAAAGCTGCGACAGCGGTGTGAAACACCCTTGATGAAATCTGACAGTTCCGATAGATTCCAAACTGCAATCCACCGATTTTATTAGCCATAAGTGTTACAAAAATGCTTGACCACAACAAACTGCGATACCTGTGTTGTCGTGGTCTGGTTGTCCAGATATTTTACTGCAAGGGAAGCGGTCACCTGATTTCCGTTTCGGTTGTAGACCGGATTTACCAGTTCCGAGAAAATATACTCTTTTCCCACAGGTTTCAGCACACCCTCATTTACATAATAGGTCAGCTCCTTTGCGGTTGCCGTAGGGTACAGCTTGAAAAAGGTAGTGAGAAATTCGTTGATTTCCTCTGTGGTGATGGAATCCACTGTACCGTCACTTTGTACTGCTTTTGGGGTGTAGCCGGATTTTACGGGAACGCTGGTGATGGTTGGGTTTTGGATAATCGTCAGGTTTCCAGAGCCGTCCACATAGACCGTTACCTGATAGGCGGAACGGACGGTTTTACTGGATTCTCCCTCTGTGATACGCTGTTCCACCGTATAGGTCACTTGATAATGCTGCTCCTTTTCTTCTGTGATTTCCCATATCTGAAAATCGGTCAGGGCAGACGATACGGGGATGTCCTTTCGGACAGTATCTACATTCAGGGCTTGCAGCTCTCCGGTGAGATATCCTTTTAAAGCGTTTGTCCGGTTGTCAATGGAAGCGGCAGACTGTTCCCATGAATAGTAGACTTCTGCGAAATTCTCCACAAAGTTTTCTATCTTGTGGGTGTCGAGGATTTGTTCCTCAATCACTTTCGTTTCATGGACAGTGTGAATGTCTATCGCCGTGAAATTCTTATAGACGGCAAACAGGAAGCTCATTGCCAGCAGCACCCACAGGGCAATCACAGTTTTTTTGTGGGTATTGACTTTGTAGACTTTCAGCTTTTTTCTTTCTGCTTTTTCTGGTTTTCCTCTTTTCTAATCTGAATCATATCGGTTCATCCTTTCTTATTGTTTGATTCGTCCGGCTCCGGCAAGGTGCTGTTGCCAGTAGGAGCCTGTCAGGTCTGCGTAACCAATGGGATTTCCGGCATGGTACATCTGGTTATTTCCCACATACAGCCCCACATGGGTGATGTAGGTTCCGGCGTTGTAGGTGGAGTGGAAAAAGACCAAATCCCCTGCTTTTGCTTCGGACAGGGGAATGTGCTGCGTTACATTGTACTGTTCCTGTGCTGTCCGTGGCAGGGCGATTCCTGCCTTGCCATAGCACCACTGCACCAGTCCCGAACAGTCAAAGGAAGTAGAGGGGGAATCGCCCCCGTACACATACGTCCAGCCCTCATACTTTAAGGCTTCGTCCATGATAGCCTGCACCGTTTCATCATCAAACTGTGCCACGGTCAGGTATTGCGATACCAAGAGGACATAGAACATATTCCCGTAGGAATACCGCCAGCCCCCGTTTTTCTCTACCGCAACAGGGTTGGTGTAGGTGACTTTCTTTCCGCCGGATTTGTCCCTTGCGAAGCTCTCTGCCAGTTCAAAGGTGTACTTTTTCCCGTGTCCTGCCACATAGTCTAGGAAACCGCCGCCGTAATTATAGGATTGAATCACGCTGTTTAAGTCACAGCCCTTTGTTTCTGCCGCTGCGAGCAGTTCCGAGAAATATTTGCAGCCCTGTTTGATGGATTCCTCTGTACTCAGGGAGTTCGGGGGAAGACCCAGAGATTCCGAGGACTGCATAACGTCTTCCAGCGTGCCGCCGGATTCCACCTGAATGATGGCGAGCAGCACATTTAAGTATTCCTCTATGCCATATTCCCTTGCATACTTTTCCAGCATAGGCTTATGGGCGAGGACTTCCTGTGATACGCTCACGCCCCCATAGATAAGGTTTCCGCCGCTTCCGCCGTCTTCCTCATCCGAGAAGACAATCACCACCAAAAGGAGCAGGGAGAACATCATCACGAACACGCCGGAACAGGCAAAGAAAAGGTGTCTTAACTTCATGGTTTCTCCCCTTTCTTTTGTTTGGCAGCCGTTTTTACCGTTTTTGTCCACTCCTTTCTGGCTGTGGTACGCCGGATGGTAAAGTTCGATTCTTTTACCACAGGGGCAGCCCGTTTTACTTCCGGTATCACAGGAGCCGTATCGTTTTGGACAGGTCTTGCCGGACGGGGAGCAGCAAGGGTGATGGTTGGAGTTGTCTTTTGTCTTTCCTCTGGTTTGTCTGGGGAAATCGGAGGGAGTATCTGGCGTTCTGTCCTTACAGGCGGTGTTTGTTCATGGTGGATGGAAGCTGCTTTTACCACCGGAACCGAAGCCCGTTCCGCCACAGTTCCCCCATAAGAAACCTGTCCCCGTTCCCTGATGGATGGGGAAGCTGGCTGCATGGCTGGTTTTCCTGCATGAGTGGTATCTGCATGATGTCGAAAATCCTCTGGCTGTTTTGCAGTAACAGGGCGTTCATGGACAGGAGCTGCCCCTTTGGGTGCTTCGGAAGCTCTTTGTTGCGGTTGTTTTGCCTGTTCCAGTTCCGCCCTGCGTTCTGCAATGGTCTGTCTGCGGCTTTCTGCCTGTGCGTTTCGCTGTTCGGCTCTGGCAGTTCGGGTCTGGGTCACGCTGGAAGTAAAATCCCGTACTCCCTCTGATACCTGTGTTTTCCCGTGGTAAAGGGCGTACTTTGCATTGACGGGCAAATCCTTTGCCTGCTCCCGAAGCTGTCCGGCAGTATCGTTTATCTTATCTTTGGTATCTGCCACCGTACCTACCGCAGAGCCAGCCCGTTTCCATACGGATTCTTTTTCCGGTGCTGCCTGTCCGTCTGGTCTGCTGTGGTCTGCCTGTGTGCGTTTGGAAGAGCCGGAGTGGGAAGCATTTCTCTGGTCTGAGCCAGCCTGTTTTCCTGCGTGGTATGCAGCCGTTCCAGCCCCAAGAGCCGCCACAGAACGTCCTAACTTATGCTGTAAACGGTGCATATGGGCGTGCATGAGCATACGGGGTCTTCGCATGATACGGCTCCCCATGCTTTGGGAATCCCCACTCTGTAAGGAGAACATCCCCATCAAATCTCCCAGCTTGAAATAAATTCCGGCAAAGGTCACTATCTGCAAGAACGCTGTCAGGAAGAACGGATATTCCCCAGACAGGTTGTAGAGCATGGTGGAAATGCTGAACGCTACCGTAATAATCAGGGTGATTCCGGCTCTGGTAAGGATAGTGTTGAACAGTTTCGTAATGGCACGTTTTGACGTTCCCTCAAAAGAGGGAACCATGCTAAGGAGGAAACTCACAGGCAGGAACATGGCGTAAATGATAAAAAGTACCTGTGAGAAAATCATTATCCCCGTGAGCAGGAATACAAAAATGGAGATACCGATATTGAACAGGAACAGGAAGAAGACGGTTCCCAAGCGGTTGATAGTCTTTGTGATGGTAAGGTTGGTGTTTTCCCTGTCTTCGATTTCCTCCACCACGATTTCTTCCCTGTCCTGCCCGTTGTTTTCATTTGGGCTGGTTGAGAGCAGGCTTTCCACACGGTCAGCCCCAATGCTTTCCACATCCGAGTTGCCGTATTGCAGCAGGAGCCACGGCTGCTTGACCTGAATGGAAAACAGGCTGTCCCGTATCAAATCCACGCTGTCTTTTCCTTGACTTTCCGAGTTCGGCAGCACAATCTTTGTACCAAGGGTCAGGCTGGCATTGCTGATGTCTGCGGAAAATTCATTGATTTTCCCGATATAATCAGGGGCATAGGCGATAAAGGCAGCGGACAGCACGAACACCACCACGAAATTGACAACGGCATGGATGGCTTTTGTGGTTTCCCGTTTGATAAGCCCTGTGTAGGCAACGTAAAGCCCCACCACCAGAATGAGAATCAGCAGGAACCCGATATAAAATCCCTCCGAGGACAAGCCGCCTGTGGTAACGCCTGCAAGGGTCTGCATATTTTTCCCAATGGAATCCGCCGTAGAGGAAATGAAGTCCAGCGAGTAGGCTTCCTGAATCAGATACCCCGTGGCGTTGGAAAGGTACAGGCTGATTGTCCAGATAAAATTTGTGATGGCATACAGCCCGTACATCACCTGTTTTCCGATACCGTCCAGCCAGTTCCACGGGAGCCAGTCCCATCCGCTGTCCACATAAAAATCAAGCTGGTAGTTGTCCAGAGGATATTTGCTGTATTCGTTGGCAGCGTCCACCGTATCATCCACCAGTCCGGCAGCATGGGCGGCTGTGCCGAAGACTGCAAGCAGCAGGAGGATGAGCAGGAGTGCCAGAAGTACCCTGCCAATCACTTTTCCTGCTATTTTCCAAGATAACCCCTTTTTGGCTGAATAGGGAACAGGGAGTTGCTGCCCGTTGGAAGTTCTATGTATCACCATCATTCCACCTCTTTTCTTACGGGCGGTCTGGTATCAAAGGCATGGAACAGGTCTTCAAAGATAGGATGGAACTGTATGACTCCCACACGCCCGTATAAATCACTGATAAGGCACTGTCCGTTTTCCAAGTCACGGAGCCGCTTCTGGTTGTTTTCATCTTCGGAATCCACCCCGAAAAAGGCAAGGGTCTTCTTGATTTCGTTGATGTCTGTGGAGCGGAACGCAAACTTCAAGCCCAGATTGTTTTTCAGCTTTTCATCCAGCAAATCGTCCGTGTTCTGGGTGACAAAGTAAACGCCTGCGTTCATAGCACGTCCGGCACGAACCAGCTTCATGGAGAGGGTCTTGCCCTGTGCCACCTGTAAGAAGCTCCATGCTTCGTCCAAATCCACAATCTTAAACACGCTGCGGTCGGTGTGGATGAAGTCGAGGGCAAAGGTGCTGATTACAATGAGCATTGCCACGGAAAGCAGCTCCATTGTGGTGTATTCTTCAAACGAGGTTTCTTTATCCGGCAGCACCAAATCCGCCACCTGAATGATGTTGAGTTGCTTTTCAAGGCTGATGGACTGTGTGACGTCCCCATCCGAAAAGAGCAGGTGTGCAAAGTCATAGTCCGTAAAGGATTCGATATGGTCGGCTATGCTGGTGCTGATGGTGGTTCCCTCCGCCCGTAGTTCTTCAATCACCTTGAAAAGCCCCCGTTCCTCACTGTTTGTTACCGCACGGATGGCTTTCCGAAGAACAGGGAATTTCTCTCCGTCACGGCTGGAAATGCCTGTTAAAAAAGTCAGGATGTCGATTGCCAGTGATTCGGAATCCTTTGGGTTCTCCATAATCACATACGGGTCAAGTAAGCCCCTGTTCTGTTCCTCCGAAGTCAGGTTTACGATATTGATTTCATGGGCGATTTCCGGCAGGGTTTCTTTCCACCGTCCCCGTTCCGCTTTCGGGTCAACAATGAGTGCCTGTGCCCCAAATAATACGGAATAATAGACTATCATGTTGTTACTGAATGATTTTCCACCGCCGAGGGAGCCTACAAAAGCGGCAGCAAGGGCGTTGGTGACGGAGCCTTTTACCCCTTGACTGGCAAGGGCAGGCTTTAAGTACACGTTTCTTCCTGTATCAAGGCTGTACCCGATATAAATGCCCTCCGGTTCCCCCAACATCTGGGTTGCCCCGAAGCCAAGACCAGCGAGGAAGTCGCTGGTGACATACTGGATGTAATCGTTCAGATACCGCTTGCTGGCAGGGAGAAATTCCCCATGCAGCCCCAGCATATCTCCAAAGGGGCGAACCAGCTTCACGTTCAAATCGTCATAAAAATCTTTCACCTCATTGCAGCGGCGTTTCAGTTCTTCCAAGTCGGGAGCCGTCACACGCACCACATAGGACAGCTTATACATAGATTCCTTGCTCTGGTCTAAGGTGGATTCCAGCTCATTTACGCTGTCTAAAGCGTCCACCACGTTTGTACTGGTTTCACTGTCATTCTGCCATGCGTGGTTGTCCAAATCTTTCAGCTCTTTTTTCTTGTTCCGCACCGTGGAGAGGGCTTTCCGGTTTGTCACAATCTCCACATTCATAGAGGTATCAATGGGAAAAGTGAATTGCTGCTGCTGATAGTAAAAGATTTCCGAGGATGGGAAGTCCAGTTCCCCCACAATGCTGTTGATAGTAAAGTAGGCGGCATAAACTGTCCCGTCTTCCTGTTCGATTTTCAGATACCGCTGGTTTTCCTCTATCAGACAACGGGTGGGTTTGATGAGGTCATAGTATTTCACCAGCGTTTCCTCCTGAAACCGTTTCTTCGGAAGATAATACTCATAATCTTCGTAGGCGGTTCCGGTCTGCCCGTATAAATGCTCAATCAGATAGCCAAAATCGTCCTTGTTAAGCCGCCGGACTTTGAAGCGGCGTGAGATTTTACTTTCCAGCAGCTTTTCCATCTTCTGAAACCGCCAGATTTCTTCATTGCTCATGGAAACAAAATCTCCCATGAGTTTGTGGTTGACTTCATGGAGAAAATCGGAAACGGCGGTCTTTGCTTCCCTGCGAAACTGCTTCATGGTGACTTCCTGCTCATTGACAAGCAGCTTGAAGCCGATAAAAAAGCGGTAGTCCACCTGATTTTCCCCTATCATGGAAATCAGGGCTTCGGTCTGTGCGTCAATCTTTGCACAGGCAACGTCCTTTAACTTGCCCGTCACTTCCTGTTTGGAGCGTTCCTGTGCTGCCCGTATGCTGGATTCGGTGCTGATTTGCAGGGCGTGAATCTTCCCGTCCCTGTTCTGGGCGATAAGCTGCCGGAAGGAATCGTGTACCTGATATTTCTGTTCAGGGCTTAAAAAAGAATAGTTGTAGGGAAGCAGCTCATAGTAAGCGAAGCACTCCCCGTCATGGTTGAATACAAGGTTATTTTCGATATACTTAATCGGATATGCCATAAATATCACTCCTTACTGCCGTGATGGGCTGTGCCGGATATTCCTTTTCCAGCTTCACGGGCTTTCCTGCATAGGTCAGTTTCGGGCGTACCAGATATGCCAGTACGGATTTCAGGAAGCCGTAAGGCTTCTTCCCGTCAAAGGTCTTCTGGCACATGAACCAAGTGAGGGCAAAAGGTACGCCGAAATATTTTAAAAATGCCCCGTCAATGAATGAAAGGGGAGGGAGGTTCCCCAAGAGCATAACTGCAAACACCGATACCACGAACCACGCCATCTGTGTGAACGTGATGGGGAATGGCAGCTTAAAATCATTGATGGAATAGAGTACCTTTTCCACCGACCAGATACTGGTATAGCTTCGTATTTTTTTCATGTTATCCGTCCTTTCTAAAAGATGGGGCAGCAAAAGCCACCCCTGAATCAAAAAATCCGCCTGTATTTCCTGAAAGAGATACAGACGGGTCTACCGTAAGATTTCATATACGCCGTGGTTTGTGACAACAAAGGTTCCCTCCAATTCCATGTCACGCCCATAGGCGGCATAGTCGATATAGTTTTGTAAGTGTGCCGGAAGTTCCCCAAGTTGTCCGCTTTCTTCCAGATAGCAGCGAGCCACATCCGCCATATCGTCACAGCCGGAATGGCAGATAATATCGTCTTCATGCTCACAGAGTTCTTCGATACTGCCAAAGTAGGATTGCAGCTCCGATAGTTCCTCCTGAATATATTCCGGTAAGTCCTCCACCATCTCACACAGGCGGTTGACTTCCTCAATGGGGGTATATTCGTCAATCGCAAAGGGCAGCTCATAATCATGGATGGCGTATTCCTCATACTCATCATTCAAGCCGATACGTTCCTTGACTTCCTCAAAGTCCACAGGTGGCGTGAACCATGCCCCTACCAGTTCGCCCTCATTGTATTTGCCTAAGTTGGCAATGTAAATCCGCATTTCCTCCAAGTTCCTCCACCTCCTTTTAGCGGTAATAAAAGATACCATTGTCCGTAAACAGGTAGTGTTCACTGTTTTCCAGTTCCCGACCAATGGCAGCGTAGTCGATATGGTTCAACAGGTCTGGATGTACTTCTCCAAATAGCTGTACCTCCTGCACCAGATAACGGGCGAGAGCTTCCCCGTCCTGCACCGGATAGCAGCGTATCTGGTCTTTGTGGTCGATAAATTCTGTAAAGCTGGGAAACCACCGCTTTTGTACCACATCCATTTCATAATAGAGGGGCGTTCCCTGCATTTCCTGTACCATCCGGCAAAGGGCGTTGATTTCCCAGAGCCTTGTGTTGCCCTCCAACGGAAACGGCAGCTCATAGTCTTCAATTTCGATTTCTTCCTCACTCTGAACGCCAAGACGTTCCTTGACTTCCTCAAAATCCACGGGACAGGAAAACCATGCCCCAGGGTACTCCTCAAAATCCTCATGGTAAAACCGTGTGGTGTTCAGGATGTAGATTCTCATTTCCTCAATCTGTATCACGTCCTTTCTCTGTCAGTTTTTTGGGGAGTTACGCTCCCCAAGCCCCTAGTGGACTTCCGCCATGAAGCAATCAGAGCTTGCTCCATAACGGAAGTGTAACAAGGGTTTCCTATGCACCGATAATCTTATTGAACAGTTCCAGTAAGATGTCCTTTACACCGTCCGCATTGAAGACCAGACCAACTGCTACAAGGGACACCACCAGAAAACCGATAAGTTTGGAAAATTCCCTCTTAAATCCGAGGTACAGTCCAATCACCACGATTGCCAGCAGCACAAGGGACTGGGCGTTGGATAAAAACCAGTTGTATATGGATAGGTAAGTTCCTGATATTATAAATATCTCAAACTTTTCCCCCCATTCACACGGAGCGTGCGACTTTCACCGCACTCCGCGTTCCATCGTGTTTATATTGAAAAGTATTTATGTAGTAGACCTATATCAAGTTTAATTCTTGATTGCCAGCTAATACTCTATATTTATTTAGTCTTATGAGCTGGACTTTATTTAGCTTCAATAGAGCTATATATTTTTGTATTGTTTCTTCTGTTTTAGCGTGTATTAGACGGTGTACCGCCTCTTTTACCAAAATAAGATTTTTATAATCGTCATTTCCACCAGCTCCAGTTGGTACAATATGATGACAATGTATTTCATTAGCTTGTTGAAATTCTTCCAGAGTTATAGCACATTTTCCATGTTGAGCAGAAAATAGCGAAATTCGATTGTCTGCGTATTCTATTGTGCGATTTTCCAAAGATAATTTCATTAACTGGTACATCAGTAATTTATCAACACTTAGATTGGTGTGGATAAATTTTCTTCCCTCTAGAGTGTAGCAATTCGCTAAATACACCTTTGCCATTGGTTTTCTGTGTTGGATATATCCAACAGGGAAAATAGGTTCGCCCTCGCCAGCAACATACCGAAGCATTTTAGATTTACCATATCTTGTTGCCTCCTTTGTCGTAAGTTGTCTGCCTGTTTTTCTCAATCTGCCCCTTTTGTTTGTACCTAATCTGTTAGTGAAGATAGCCATTACAGCTCTATTCAGTTTCATACAATCCAGATTTACATTCGTTGCAATCTGATAATAATTTTGCATACCTAATACCATTGAATTATAAAGTCTTGTTTCTTCTAATTCCGTTTTCCCTTTTGAGGGAGAAGCAATTTTCTTTGCCTGTGATACCAGCTTGTCTTTTTGGTTTTTGAATTGTTTATCACTTATATGTGATTTAACAACTAACTTCTTTCTTCTCGGTATCTATTTTAATCTTAGAAACCAAGAAAGTCGGAGTATTCTTTTTCTAACATTTACAATTCTTGTTTTTTCTTGTGATACTTCCAATTTTAATCGTTGTTCAATCCATTGAGTGATTGCTATTTTGGCTTTTTCAGCACTTTCCTTGTAGCGGCAGAAAACTCTAAAATCATCTGCATAACGAACCATATACATTTCCTTTAACTTTGTTTTCTTCATTTCTTTGTAAGCGTTGCTTTTACATGGGCTACCGCTTTTATTGATATGAACCACATAGTTTTTTGTAACAGGATTTTCCTGCCATTGGCTTTCTACCCAATGGTCTAACTCATTAAGAACAATGTTTGCTAGTAGTGGGGATATTATTCCCCCTTGCGGAGTTCCTTTCTCTGGATATGTTATTGTACCGTTAGTCATTTTGATTGGAGCTTTTAATATCCTTTTTAAAATGAATATCAAGTGCTTGTCCCGTATTCCCATAGCCCATATCTGTTTTATCAGCTTGGAATGGTTCACGTTGTCAAAGAAACCCTTAATATCAAATTCAATCACATAATGTAGCTGGCTGATTTGTAGGCGGTTATAGGTTGCTTTTATTGCATTTTCAACTGACCTATTAGGTCTAAAACCATAGCTGTTTTCACTAAATTTAGCTTCGCAGATTGGTTCTAATACTTGTTTTATACATTGTTGTATAAGCCTGTCCCACATACAAGGAATACCTAGAGGTCTGGTTTTACCATTTGGTTTTGGTATTTCTTTTTCGCCTCACTGGCTTAGGTCGATACCCATGTGGACTGCCTGCAACAATGTATCTTACTTTTTTGACAACTGTTTCTGCTGGCAATTTGCCAATATCTTTAATTATTGTACCGTCTGTTCCTGCTGTTTTACTGCCTGCATTTGCTTTGATATTTCGATATGCCAGTAATATATTTTCTCTCGATAGGATAATATCCATAAGATGAGTGAAAATATCTCCATTCTTACTTTTGGCATATAAATCATCAAAGGTGTTTTGCATTTCGTAATATTCAGCGTGTCTTAAATCTTCTACACACAATGTTTCATTTTTATTTTTAGGCATAAGGCTTCACTCCTTTGCTTGAAATTGAGTGAGCTTTTTTATCTTACTCGTAATCCTTATTGAAACAACATAATACTTTTCTAATATATACACGACTTGAGGGCATTCCTCCATTCTCATTACAAGAATTTCTTAGGTTCGCCCTCTGCTTTTCAGCATTAGTTCAACTGCTTATTGTTCTTCGTCAGTTTATTCTCTTGATGAGAACCCAATACCTTTCCTCGTTCCGATAATCTTATCTATACATATATATCCTTAGGTCACTAGCTATAAGCCTGCTGGCTTGATACCGCCTGTAACGTTATATGGCATTTCATAACCTATATTCTTACTTTGCCACACCAGCTACGATTTCTCGTACCTTTGCATTTCTACAAAGTTCAAATTTAGACCCGTACATTCGCTGTTTCGTCAGTTCCTTATAGAACATTCTAACCATAGATATTTTATAGACCCCCGACCTGTTGGATACGCTACCCACCTCTGGATAGTTTTCGATAGAAGATATATGTTCATCAACTATTACGGTATCTTTCAGCCGTCTTTACCGAGCTTCAAACATTCTGAGTTTCCTCATACAATGCTTGTCGGAGGCTCAGGGCAGGCGTTTCAGAGCGTTACTTCATCATTCCACCTGTCAGATTATCAGTTCTCCTAATAACCAAACTTTTTCGTTCTTTTATTAGTGCCTTAGCTTTTCACTAAGGAACGAGTCGCACAAAGATTCTGTCCGAAATTCATAAAAGCTCCTTTCTTTCCTGTAAGAGTTCTTAGGTTCCAAAATTGCCGCCGTTAAAGCACCACCTCCTTTGCAGCGGCGGCTTGCTGCTTCAGGATTTTTTCGTGCTTCTCCGTCAGCTTTGCATGGGTGATGATGTCATGGACAATCTGGGTGTGGTTCATCTTATCCAGACGGAGAGCCAGCTTTAACGTGGGTGCTACCTGATGGGAGAGCCAGTGCAGGGTACGTTCAAAGGAATAGGGTTCCGGTTTGGTTGTCAGTTTCAGGCTTCCCCTGTGTTCCCCCATAAACCACGCCCATTCCTCACTGATACGCCAGTCAGAACGGGGCTTCGTATCGTCCCTGTCCACGAACCGGACATAGCGGTTGATGATTTGAAAGGCTGTCCGTTCTGGATTGTCATGTTCTAACAGGTCACGGATGGCGTAAAAGGCACGCTCATTTTTCAGCCGGATTTCAAAGCGGTTCTTTACCTCTGCGTCCGCAATGGGAATATCATGCTTTTTGTACTGCTCATAGTCCTTTTCGTAAATGCAGAAGTACACCTCACTTTGGAGGGAGCCGATATACAGGGTGTTCCCCATACATTCTTTTTCCCCACGCCGTACCAGTTCGCCGCTGCGGTAGCTTTTGAAGCTGCGGAAGACCGAGATACATTCCTCATTCCGGCACTTCTCTGTCAGATGGGGAATGTTCAGGATTCCCGTTTTGTCATTGATGGCGAGGTCAAGCCGCTTCATCACGCCGTCCTCCATGAGAACATCCATAAAAAATTCATACCAGCTCCGTTCCTGTGCCAGCAGATAGCTTTCAAACTGGCGGCAGCCACGCCCTTTCAGTTCCAGCAGCACCCCTTTTTCCAGTTCCGGTGATACCAGAACGAAAATATCCCCCAGATAGTAATGCTCTGTGTACGAGTAGAAGCCGTAGTCTTCATGGATAAAGTAGGGGAGTTTTAGCCGCAGCACGTCTTCCACGATATGCTTCACATCCGTAGTGGGAAAGCGAATCCGCACATAGTCAAAGAGCATTTCAAGGGGATTGTCTGGGTTGAAGCGTTCCAGAGCTTCCGTGATGGCTTCCTGTAATGCTTCGGATGGGTGAGCCTTGCCCGTTTCAATGTCGCTCAGGTACGGACGTGTGATTCCGGCAGCTAGGGCAAGTTTCTGTTGTGAGATACCATAAATTTCCCGTTTTTCTTTGATGTCCCGTACCCATGTTTCTTCATTCAGTGAAAATCCCTCCTGTCTAAAAAAGCGTATGTCAACTTTCAGAGCCTTGTTGACACACGCCGGATATGGGGAAAATCCCTTGTGTACCGTGGGATTCTGCCCTGTTGTTTGGTTGTTGCCTGTCGATTTGTACCCCTCTGTTAGATACGAGGGGTTTATGCTGGCGTGCCTTGCGGCACACCAGCCACAGCAGGTCAGTCCGTTTCTGCGGCTTTCGCTTCGCACGCCGCCTGCACTCCCTGCCTGCTGTCTATGAGCTTTTTTATTTCTTTGAGGAAATCATGTCCTTTTGGGACAAGGGGCGTATAAAACTCTGAGATAACGCTGGTTCCCACATCCACATAGCCACGCCCCTTTATCTGCTTTAGGAAGAAGTCCTTTGTGGTTTCCCCGAACATCATCCCATAGCCCATTTCCGACATCCGCCCCAGAGCCACACGGAAATTGAACTGGTCACGGATTCCATCCCCCAGATACTTTGCGTCCGGACGCTGGCAGGCGAGAATCAGGAAGAAGCCAGCCTGCCGCCCAAGCATAACGATTTGTTTTAACTTGTTGAGGACAGCGGCGTTTTCTTTTGTGCCGAGCATTTCCATAAATGCCACATATTCATCAAAGATAAGGAAATTTGCCGGAAGCCCCAAGTAAGCGTAGTTTTCCCCTGTCCGGTAATTCTCCATGAGCTTCATGTCTTCGCTGCGTTTCATCATTTCCTCATAGAAACGGTCAATGCAGGAAAGCATATCCTCCTTTTTGTAGTACACATCCGGCATAACCGCCTGTAAATCCGCAAAGTCGGCGTTTTTGGGGTCTAACACGAACAGGATGGCGTTGGTGCGGAGCAGGGCTTCAATAAGGGTTAGGATAAAGTAGGTCTTTCCACCGCCGGTTCCTCCGGCAATGAGCATATGGGGGAGCTTATCATACTCCCACCAGACATTTTCCATAAGCCGAAGCCTGCCGTCCTTTGCCTGTACATCCTCAATGGAAATACGGTTGGCAATGGTATCATAAAGCAGGGTGTATTCCACATAGGAATCTTTTAATTCCTTATCCGTCAGCTCACAGTACAAGCCGCTTTCCAGCTTTTTCTCCAAGTTTAAAAGCTGCTCCTGATATTTCCCCAAGGTGATTTCCACACGGATATGGAGCAAGCCCTGTTTCATCCGGTAGTAGATTTTTGGAAAGTAAGTGATGGCTTCTTTGGAACGGCTGGAAGACAAGTCCTTGAAAAAAAGTGTCTTCCTTTCTCTGTTCCGATTCATACCACTTGTTTTCCAACACCATCCTTGCCAGCTTTTGGCGGTGGATGAGCTGTTTTACTTCGTCCCTGCGGTATCGCCAGAACAGAAGAACTGCTGCAAGACACACCAGCCCTGCCACGCCCATACTGAATAACAGGTAAGGGATATTTACATCCTGTATTATCTGGGAAAGGGACACTTCCTGCCAGTTGGTTCCGGCAATCTGCCGGATATGAAACAGCAGGACAACCAGCAGGAAGACAGGGAACAGGGCGGCAAGGGCAGTATGGGACACAAGGTCTTTATCCGTGGGGCGGATACGTTTTCCACGGGGAAAAAGCTGCTTCATGGGAACAATCCTCCTTTCGCTTTTCTCTTATTTAGCTGTTATTTTGTAGGGGGAGCGTCTTTCTTCGGTGTCTGGGGATTCATGGCAGCCCCTTTTTTCAGGACAATATCCTCTGCCTTGATGTACCAGTCCACCTCTGCTCCCTGAAAGGTAGCCGTTGCCACGGTATCTGCCACTGGATTGATAAGTTCCACCTCTGCGTTGTAATCGAGCTCCTTTAACGGCACGCTGGCAGGGATGGAAACCTGAATCATCCGCCCCTGTCCTCTGGATTTTAAGTCATAGGTACGCTCCTTGATTTCTTCTGATACCGAGCCGTCTTCATTCTGGAGGTGAACCTCACGGCGGAGGGCAGAAAATTTCAATGCCCCGAAAGTTGCTTCTTTGTCAATCACGATTCCGTTTGCTAATCTCATAGTCTGATGTCCTCCTTTTCCTTACGCTTTTACCATATCGTCAGCGTGTAAAATGTAGTTGGTGAAGCCCCTTGTGCCGATTTTATAGCCCTCTGCGGTGATACGGGGATTGATGAGCTTTACACGTTCCTCAAAGTCAAAATGTTTCTCTCCGGCTTCGGCAGGGAGGATAACCACAATATCATCCGCCCTCTGTACGTCTGAATACAGGTTGAAGCTGCGGGAGAGTACCGCCATGCGTCCGTTGATTCTTCTCTGTTCTGTTTTGTCTTCTCCGGCAAACTCCAAGTTGCCGAATGTCTTTTCCATGTTGGGGATAACGAATTTTAATTCCATATAGATGTACCTGTCCTTTCTGAATGTTGTGTTTGATGGTTGGTTTTGGGTTCTGGTCTGGAAGCGGAGGGGAACGCTCCAGCGGTGGTGATTTCTTCGTGGTGTCACATCCTTTCTGGCTTTGGGGTAAAAAAATAGACGCTCATTTTTGAACGTCTGAATTGATACACTGGAAAGGCGGAATATCTGCTTTACCCTCTATATTTTTGTATATGTTGTACTTACAAGGTCGCCCCAGAACAAAAAGCCCGTACGACTTACGATAACATTCTCAGGCTTGTAAAAGATCCGGAAGTCTGTGATCCGATTCGTTTCCTGCGTCAGCGTGAAATCGTGCATTACCAGAGATTCGGTGAAAATCTTCGGATCGTGCAGGAACACCTGGACAGCAAAAACTTCTATGCATTCAATCCTGAGTTTGATAAAAATCCGAATTGCGGATGTAAGCGCTCATAAAAAAGCAGGCGGAGTTATGAGGATAACTCTGCCTGACTTTTTATTCGAAAGGGCATTTACTTTTTTCGGGAAGTTTTGTATAATGAAAAACGGTAGTTGCACGACGGGGTGTGGCTCAGTTTGGTTAGAGTGCACGGCTGGGGGCCGTGAGGTCGCAGGTTCGAATCCTGTCACCCCGATTGATCACAAGTTGGACACTTTGGCGAGTGTCTTTTTTTGTTCGATTTTGAAAAAGGCAATTATCGGGTGGAGAAATATTCCCGCGTCTGCTATAATCGGTAGAAGAGGAAAACAGGGGAGACAGGGAGAAGTAAGATGGAACAAAGGAAAAAAGTACTTATTACCAACCTTTATTTTCAGAAGTTTACAGGATCTGAGCTGCATGTGCTGGAGTTTGCACATCTGTTCAAAGAAAAGGGATATGATGTGGTGATTGCTGTATATAAGAAGTCTTATCCACTTCTGCAGGAGTTGGAAGAGGGGATCACAGTGATTGAATGTCAGAAAGAGGCACTCAAAGAGATGGAATTTGAGATTGTCTTTATCCAGCATTTCCCGGTGTTTGATTATCTTGTGAGCCGGTACGGATTAAAATATAAACGAATGGTTGTCTCGAAGCTGAGTGTGATCAATGCCATGGAGAATCTTCCGGTCTGTACGCAGGAAGCGGCCTTCATTCTGTGTGTCAGTCCTGAATGTGCAGATATGGTAGCCATGCAGGTTCCGGAAGGAACGAAGATACGGGTTTTTCAAAACTGTGTGGAAGCAGAGTATTTTGAAGGAAGCAGCGAGTATGCAGGATACAAAAGAGCGTTGGATAAGATCGCGATCATTTCCAATCATATCCCGCAGGAGCTTTTGGAGCTCAAGGAAAAGATGGGCGGGTATTATCAGGTGGATCTGATCGGACTTGGGTATCGCACGGAACAGGTGAATGCAGAGTTTTTGCAGCAGTATGATCTGGTCATTACGATTGGAAGAACCGTACCGAGGTGTCTTGCAATGGGCGTTCCGGTTTATGTTTATGATTATCTGGGAGGTCCCGGATATCTGACAGAAGCCAATTTCAGTCTTGCTGAGCGGAACAATTTTTCGGGAAGAGGATTTGAGAAAAAGACATCAGATGAACTGTTAAAAGAGATCAAGGAAGGATATGGCCCGGCAGGAGAGTGGCTGCCGCTCTGGCAGAAGATCGCTGCGGTGGATTATCAGTATGCCAGCCGGTTTGATGAGATGTATGAAGAACTGATGGCATCTCCGGAGCTTACAGAATGCAGGACATACTATTCGGGAATTGAAGCAGAGAGAATGAAATTCTACAGCGATATTGTGTCCGGATATATCAGTGGAAAAGAATGTCAGGAATCTAAGTGTTACTATGATATCGGAAACGGTTTCTGCGAGGAGGACAGCGAGACATGGCCGAGTATGTCAGGATATAAGATTCAAAAATCCTGGCTTCTGGAAAATGCAAAGATGATGCGCTTTGATCCATGCAATGCAGCGTGCCGTTGTGAGATCTGCAGTGTGAAGATCAATGGAAGATCTGTGGAACACGAGATGAAACCAGTCAATGCAGTTTCTACAGATCGTGGAAAGAGTCTCTTTCTGACGGATGATCCGCAGTACCTGATGGATATTCCGGAGTTGGACGGCGGACCTGCATGGCTGGAAGTAGAATACCGGTTTGATATTCTTTCCGAACAAGAGGAAAAAAACTACTATTGCGAAAAGATAAAAGATCTGGAGGAGCAGCTGACAAAAGCCCGGCATCAGTTGTGGGAAGAACGGCGCAAGGCCACTTCATTCGGAATGAAGAAAACGAGAAAGTAAGGTTTTTCTTGGATTTAAGTATAGCATGTGATATATTAAAAGGCGTTGTTGCGGGCAGGATACTGTCCGGATCTGAAAAAAGAGTCTACATAACCTGTCTGAAAACTGGGAATGTTAAGGACAGGTTACATAAGTTTTAAGAGGAGATATACAGTATATGTGTGGATTTGCAGGATTTGTAGGAGAAGTTGAGAACAGAGAACAGGTGCTGGAGAATATGATAGATACGATCATCCATCGCGGACCGGACAGTTCCGGCAAATTTGTGGATGAAGATGCGGCACTTGGATTCCGGCGTCTTTCAATCATTGATCTTTCAGAAAGCGGAGATCAGCCATTATATAACGAGGACAGAAGCAAGGTGCTTGTATTTAACGGTGAGATCTATAACTATCAGGAACTGAGAGAAGAACTGATTCAGGCTGGACATACATTTGTTTCCAATACGGATTCGGAAACTTTGATCCACGGATACGAGCAGTGGGGAGAAGAACTGGTTTACCGTCTTCGCGGAATGTATGCATTTGCAATCTGGGATCAAAAGGCAAAAAGACTGTTTTCAGCGCGGGATATTTTTGGTATTAAGCCGCTTTATTATGCGCAGATGAATGGAACATTGATGTTTGGATCAGAAATCAAATCTTTTTTTGGAGCATCCGAAGTTTGATAAAGTGTTTAATGAAGATGCATTGGGAAATTACCTGTCTTTTCAGTTTGTTCCGACCAATGAGACGTTCTTTAAAGGCGTGTTCTGTGTACAGCCGGGCCATTATTTCGTTTATGAGAACGGGAAAATGACGATCAAACGGTATTTTGAACCGAATTTCACAGGAGATACGACAAAATCCTTTGAAGAAGTTGTAGATGACATTGAAAAAGTCATGAAAGAGTCTGTGGAGATGCACAAGATCAGTGATGTAGAAGTTGCTTCCTATTTGTCCAGTGGAGTGGATTCCAGTTATCTGACATATTTAGGTCAGGTGGATCGTACCTTTACCGTTGGATTCGACGAAGGAAAATACAGCGAGATTCAGGATGCGAAAGAGTTTGCAGCAAGCATCAACATGAAAAATGATGCAAAAGTCATCACTCCACAGGAATACTGGGACAATCTGTCCGATATCCAGTATTATATGGATGAACCGGTGGCAGATCCTGCGGCGATCGCACTTTATTTTCTGAGTCAGGAAGCAGCGAAGAAGGTAAAGGTAGTGCTGTCCGGAGAAGGTTCGGATGAATTGTTCGGAGGATATAATATTTACTGTGAGCCTCTGGAGCATACTTCGTTTAATAAAATTCCAATGCCGATCAGACGAATGCTTGGAAATTTTGCAGAGAGATGCCTTCCAAGAGGCATGAAAGGAAGAGGCTTCCTGATGCGTCACGGAAAAACTCTGGAAGAACGTTATTTTGCCAATGCGACGAATATTTTTACAGAGAGAGAAGCGAACCGTATTTTGAAAAAAGGCTGCAAGCCGGGAATTCAGAAGGTGACTGCACCACTGTATGAGCGCGTGAAAGACAAGGATTCTGTGACCAAGATGCAGTATGTGGATATGCATCTCTGGCTGGTACATGATATTCTGATGAAGGGGGATAAGATGGGAATGGCCAATTCTCTGGAAGTGCGTGTCCCGTTTTTGGATAAAAAAGTACTGGAGCTTGCCCAGACACTGCCGTTGCATTATAAAGTGAGAGCACCGAAGACAAAAGTGGCACTTCGCGGGGCGGCAGAAAAGGTGATCCGCAGTAAGACTGCAGAGAAGAAGAAACTGGGATTCCCGATTCCGATCCGGGTATGGCTCAAAGAAGATGCGTATTACAATCGGGTAAAAGAAATGTTTCTTTCTGATGCGGCAAAAAAATTCTTTGATACAGAGCTTCTTGTGAAAATGCTGGATGAACACAAGCATGCAAAACATGCAAATGAAAAGACAGATAACAGTCGGAAGATCTGGACTGTCTACATTTTCCTTGTATGGTATGACCGGTTTTTTGAACATGGAAAACCGGTGCATCCGGCAATGAGCGCAAGATAACCGAGTAAAATAAAAACAGGGGAGATGTTATGAGCAGCAAAACGGTACAGCCGATTCGCAGAAGAGAGCAGGGGGAAACGAAAAGCAGACGTTCTGCCAGACAGAAACGGGAGAAAAGAGAGATTGCGCAAAGCAGTGTGCCGACCACGTATTTTGATTATAATCTGATGCTGGTCATTATATTTTTGACTTGCTTTGGACTGATTATGCTCTATAGTGCCAGTGCGTACAGCGCTCAGGCGGATTTTCAGGATGACATGTCCTATTTTATCAAACAGGCAATGATCAGTGCGGGCAGTTTTGGAGTTATGTTGATCGTTTCCAGGATTGATTATCATGTTTATGGAGCTTTTTCTTTTGAAATCTATGTGTTTGCCATGATTATGATGGCGCTGGTGCAGACGCCTCTTGGAACAACGATCAATGGAGCCAGACGATGGATCCAGCTTCCGGGAAATATGACATTGCAGCCATCTGAGATTACAAAGATCGCGATTATTTTGTTTATTTCCTGTGAGATCTGTAAGATGGGAAGAAAAGTCAATGACTGGCTTGGAATCCGGAGACTTCTGATCTATGGCGGGGTGGCAGCAGGTGGAGTGTTTATTCTTACAGACAACTTAAGTACTGCCGTGATCGTAATGGCGATTACCTGTGTCTTGATTTTTGTGGCACATCCGAAGACAAAGCCGTTTTTGATGATTGCTGCCATCGGAGCAGGAATTTTGATCGTGATAGTGGCCATACTTGCGGTTTATGCGACGAACAGTGATAATTTCCGAATCGGAAGAATCACAACATGGCTGGATCCGGAAGGACACTCGGATGGCACCGGCTTCCAGGTGCTTCAGGGACTGTATGCGATCGGATCCGGGGGATTCTTCGGAAAAGGTCTTGGAAACAGCACGCAGAAGCTTGGTATGATCCCCGAAGCGCAGAATGATATGATTCTGAGCGTTATCTGCGAAGAACTTGGCGTTTTCGGAGCAATCGTAGTATTGATCCTGTTCGGACTTCTTCTATATAGATTGATGTTTATTGCAAGAAATGCACCGGATCTGTACGGCTCACTGATCGTGACCGGAATTTTTGCACATATCGCGCTGCAGGTGATCTTAAATATCATGGTTGTAACGAACATGATCCCGACAACGGGTGTTACGCTTCCGTTTGTCAGTTATGGAGGAACTTCGGTTCTGTTCCTGATGACGGAGATGGGACTTGCCCTGAGTGTATCCAGGAGAATTAAGCTTCAGACAGAATAGGAAAAGCAAAAGATATAAAAATGTCTTTTCATCCGACACAAAGTGTGGTATATTAAGTAACGTAGTATTGAAAACCACGTATAATAGATGGTGGAAAAAGAAAGTGTGGTTTGGGAGGAAAGACATGAGCTATAAAGTAATTGTTGACAGTTGCGGAGAATTTACGCCGGAGATGAAAGCAGACGGAGGATTTGAACACGTTGCTCTCGGAATTCAGATAGAAGACACTCAGTGGACAGATGATGACAGCTTGAAGCAGGAAGAGCTGCTTTTAAAGATTGCAGAAAGTACATCCTGTGCGAAGACATCCTGTCCGTCTCCGGAAAGATATATGGAAAGTTATCACTGCGATGCCGAACGTATTTATGTGGTGACACTATCGGCAGAATTGAGCGGATCATATAACAGTGCGGTTCTTGGAAAAAATCTGTATGAAGAAGAATATGGGGAAAAACAGATTCATGTATTTAATTCACGCTCCGCTTCAGTAGGAGAGACTTTGATCGCATTGAAGGTTCAGCAGTGTGAAAAGGCCGGGATGACGTTCGAAGAAGTTGTGGAAAGTGTAGAGTGTTATATTGAGGAGCAGCACACTTATTTTGTACTGGAGAATCTGGATACTTTAAGAAAGAACGGAAGACTTACGGGAATCAAATCACTGGTAGCGGGAGCCTTGAATATCAAACCGATCATGGGATCTACTCCGCAGGGAACGATCTGTCAGAAGGAAAAAGCGAGAGGCATGAAAAAAGCACTTGTGAAGATGGCGGACTGCGTGGCAGCAGATGTGGTCAATGCAGGAGATAAGATTCTGGCTATTGCACACTGTAACTGTGAGGAGAGAGCAAAAGAAGTGCAGCGCCTTTTAAAAGAACGGTTTGCAGTGAAGTCCAGTTTTATCGTAGATACATCCGGGATCAGTACGGTTTATGCCAATGACGGAGGAATTATTGTTGTAGTTTAGAGTCGGATGTGGTACACTATGTAGAAAGAGTGCAGGACAGAAGCTGTCAAATACATAGGGGACAAAGGAGCTTTTAGATATGAGTCAGGAAAAAGTAGACCGCTATAAACAGGAAAAGGCGAATCGGAAGAAGAACATGAAAAAGCAGCGCATTATGAACATTGTCAGAAAGTGTGTACTGTCACTGGCTGCATTGGCATTGGTGGGATGGCTCGGATATTCCGCATATGTGTCTCATGAGTCAAAGCAGGAACGGGAAGTGGCAGAAGTGAATTATGATGCGGTGAATAATTATCTGAGCGGACTTGGCGAATAAAAGAATAAAGAATGATATGAGAACAGGTTTTGGAAGCCTGTTCTTTTTTAACCAAATTTTTACAGAATTGTGACATAGATGTGAAAAATGTGAAAAAAGGGTTGAAAAAGGGGGCGTGGTGGTTTACAATGGTTTCAAGTGGTAGGAAGTGGTGAATAGTGGCATAAAGTGGGGCGAAAGTGGAGTTCTGCTTTTAGAAGGGATTCCAGATGTTATTAGGAGAGTTTAATCATAGTATTGATGAAAAAGGACCGACGTCATCATTCCACGCAAATTACGAGATGACTTGGGAGAAAGCTTTGTGATCTGTAATGGCTTGGAAGGGTGTCTTTTTGTGTATTCTCAAGACGAATGGAATCAGTTTGTTGCTGAATTAAATACCTTACCACGGATGAACAAGGATGCCAGAATTTCAAGCGTTATTTTTTTGGTAAGTGCTTCTGAGGGCAGCTTTGACAAGCAGGGGAGGGTTTCTGTACCTGCATCACTTCGAAAAGACTGCACATCTGGAGAAGGACGTTGTCCTGGTGGGAGTTCAGGACCGCGTGGAGATCTGGGATAAAGCACTTTGGGAAGAGCGCAGTATGGTCAGTGAAGAAGATCTGGATGCGATTGCAGAACGTATGGAGGCGATCGGTATCCGAATTTGATTCTGGACAGAGAGTGAATGGAGGATTCTATGGCATTTAAACACACATCAGTTTTACTTGAAGAGACAGTAGATGGTCTGAAGGTGAAGCCGGATGGCATCTATGTAGACGCGACACTTGGCGGGGGAGGACATGCATATGAAGTCGCAAGCCGCTTAAGTGACAAGGGGAGATTTATAGGAATAGACCAGGACGCCGACGCGATTGAAGCGGCGGGCGCCAGATTATCCGGTTTCGGGGAGAAAGTAACAATAATCCGGAGCAATTATTGTGATATGAAACCGAGGCTCCATGAAATAGGAATTGACAAGGTAGACGGGATTGTAATCGATCTGGGAGTGTCTTCATATCAGTTAGATACGGCGGAGCGCGGTTTCTCTTACCGCACAGATGCGCCGCTTGACATGCGGATGGATCAGAGACAGACTACGACAGCAAAAGACATTGTCAATGACTATAGCGAAGCGGAACTTTACCGTGTCATCCGTGATTATGGAGAAGATAAATTTGCAAAGAATATTGCAAAACACATTGTGATGGAGCGCGGAAAGCATCCAATTGAGACAACAGGACAGTTAAATGAAGTTATCAGAAGAGCCATTCCGATGAAGTTTCAGAAAACATCCGGACATCCGTCCAAAAGGACATTTCAGGCAATCCGGATCGAGCTGAACAGAGAGTTGGATGTACTGCGGGAGACTCTGGATGATATGATCGATATGCTGAATCCGGGAGGTCGGATCTGTATTATCACGTTTCATTCTCTGGAAGATCGGATTGTAAAGAGTGCATTCCGAAAGAATGAAAATCCGTGTACCTGTCCAAGTCACTTTCCGGTTTGTGTATGTGGAAACATATCGAAAGGAAAAGTGATCACAAGGAAACCAATTCTTCCTTCTGAGGAAGAGTTGATGTATAACAGCCGTTCAAAAAGTGCCAAACTTCGCATTTTCGAACGAAGCTGAAAAAAATGAGGGTGAGTATCTGAAAAAATAAAATACTGCCGGGAAGGGGAGAGCCCGGCAGATTGTACGTGGAAAGGGGCAGACCAAATGGCTGCAGGAAAGAGAACTACATACAGAAGACAATCTAATACAGGAAACAGATCTGGACAGTTCTACGTCTATGGAAATGTAGCGCATCAGCCGAAGGTATTGCCAAATCAGGAGAAACAAGCAGTGGAAGTACGTCCTAAAAAACGGACAAGCAGTCAGGTGAAAAAGAACCGCAGGCGTGCATTGGATATGAGCCCGATCTATACAGGGTTTTTGACAGTGGCGGCTGTTTGTGCGGTTTTCATCTGTGTCGTATATCTGCAGCTCCAGTCAGAACTCGTGCAGAGGTCAGAAAATATCACGGCTCTTCAGGAAGAGCTGTCAGATCTGACAGAGGCGAATGATACGGCATACAATGCGGCAGCAGATTCTGTGAATCTGCAGGAAATCCGGGACAAAGCAATGAATGAACTTGGCATGGTATATGCGGCGAATGGTAATGTGGTGGAGTATGACAGCCCGACCAGTGATTACGTGAAGCAGTATAATGAGATACCATCTGACGGGATTCTTGCAAAGTCAAAGGACGTGTCAAAATAGGAAGATGTAATGACAAGAAGACGAAGAAAAAATCCATTTCAATTTTTAACAAAAAAATTTCCGAAAAGGATGCAAAAGAAGCTGGTAATGCTGTTTGTGGCAATTATACTGGCTTTTGTTGTTCTTATCGGAAGAATTACGTATATCAATGTATTCAAAGGTGGAAAGTATACCAGGATCGTTCTGAACCAACAGCAGTATGGAAGCAGGACCATTCCGTATAAACGAGGAGATATCGTAGACCGGAACGGAACAAAAGTAGCGACCAGTGAGCGTGTGTATAATGTGATCCTGGATGTGGTGGTTGTGACAGACGAGGGAGAGAGCGATAAGTATATCGATTCCACACTGGACGTTTTAGAAGAATGCTTTGGTATTGACAGTGAAGAAGTAAGGGATACGATCAAGGCAAATCCGGACAGCCGTTACGAGGTTTTAAAAAAAAGGCGTTTCTTATGAAGATGCCAAGAAATTCCAGGAAATTGACGAGGATGATAAAAAATATCCGAATGTTCAGGGGGTCTGGCTGGAGGATGATTACCAGCGTACATACCCTTACAACAGTCTTGCAAGTGATGTGATCGGATTTTCCGTATCCGGAAATCAGGGAGCAATCGGCATTGAAAGTGCATACAATGATATTCTTAACGGTACAGACGGAAGAGAATATGGATATTTTGACAGTGCTTCTTCAGTAGAACGTACTGTGAAAGCGGCAAAGAATGGAAATACGGTAGTGTCCACGATCGACGTTACACTGCAGAGCATTGTAGAAAAATATATTCTGGAATTTAATGAGGCACACAAAGGAGAAGAACGGGAGGATGAGCTGGGAAGTAAGAATACGGCTGTGATCATAATGGATCCGAACAGCGGAGAGATTCTTGCAGAGGCTTCATACCCGAATTTTGATCTGAATAATCCAAGAGATCTGACGCCGTGGTATACGACGGAAGCGTTGGCAAAAATGTCAGATGATGATAAGCTGAATGCAATGAACAATCTCTGGAGAAATTTCTGCGTCAGTGATGCCTTTGAACCGGGATCGACAGCCAAGCCGTTTACTCTGGCCACAGGTCTGGAGACCGGAACTTTGACCGGTCAGGAAACCTATGTATGCCAGGGTGGTACATGGAAAGGTGACTGGTATATTCAATGTCACAATACGTCAGGGCATGGGACAGAGAATGTAGATCAGGCAATCGCCAATTCCTGCAATGTGGCTCTGATGGCTATGGCCGATAAGATCGGAGTGGAAGATTTTATCCGGTATCAGCATATCTTTGGGTTTGGAGAGTACACGGGAATTGACCTGCCGGGAGAGGCGTCCACAGAAAATCTGATCTTTACTGCAGAGAATATGGGGGAGACAGATCTTGCAACGTCTTCCTTTGGGCAGAGTTTCAATGTAACGATGACACAGATGGTGTCGGCATTTTCTTCTCTGATCAATGGCGGGTATTATTATCAGCCTCATGTGGTGAAGCAGATTCAGGATGAAAACGGAAACGTGATTGAAACAAACGATCCGACTTTGCTTCGAAAAACGGTATCAAAACAGACTTCTGACCGTGTCAAAGAAGCGCTTCGCGCGGTAATGACAGACGGAACCGGAGTTCCGGCAAATGTAGAGGGATACGACATTGGCGGAAAAACCGGAACAGCGGAGAAGCTTCCGCGAGGGAATGGAGACTATCTGCTTTCTTTTATTGGATATGCACCACAGGAAAATCCGGAAGTTGTGATCTATGTGGTCATCGATGAGCCAAATGTGGAAAATCAGGAATTAAGTTCGTATGTTCTGGAGCTGTCACAGAAGATCATGGCGGAAGCATTTCCATATCTGAACATTACAAGAAACGGGGATGCACTGCCAGAGGACAGCGGTGTAAGAGAAGACGTACAGCAGGATTTCGATGAGAACTTCGAAGATACCTACAGTAATCAGGATGGCGCCTATATCGATCCGAACTACCAGCCGGATTATGATAGCTGGGCAACCTCTCCGGAATCATCGGAAACAACAGAATAAAACAGGAATAACCTTACAGAAGAGAAAATATGTTGTATAAAGTCTTCTGTAAGGTTTTTTTATGAAAAATAAAACGTATCATAAAAAGAAAATTCTGGTAGTGTTTACCTGCGCGTTTCTGATTTTGACAGGTTTGATCGGGCGACTGGTCTATCTGATGGTGTTTGATGCCGAGTATTATCAGAAACGAGCCGAGGATCTGCATAAACGGGAACGTAAGATCAAGGCAGCCAGAGGAGAAATCGTGGATCGAAATGGCGTTGTGCTTGCTACAAACAAAACAGTGTGTACGATTTCTGTGATCCACAGTCAGATCAAGGAACCCGAACGGGTGACGGAAATTCTCGCAAAAGAGCTTGAAATGGATCAGGCAGAGGTGAGAAAGCGAGTGGAGAAGGTCTCTTCCATGGAAAAAGTAAAAACCAACGTGGAAAAAGAAGTGGGAGATAAGATCCGGGAGTATAATCTGGATGGAGTCAAGGTGGATGAAGACTATAAGCGATATTATCCGTATGACAGCCTGGCATCCAAGGTGCTTGGATTCACAGGAGGAGACAATCAGGGGATCATTGGTCTGGAAGTGAAATATGAAGAGACATTAAAAGGCAGCAACGGAACCATTCTCACGACAACGGATGCAAGAGGAATCGAACTGGATGCGGTCGCGGAAGGCCGGATCGAGCCTGTGGCCGGCAAAACGCTGGAGATCAGTATGGATTATAATATTCAAAAATATTGTGAGCAGGCGGCTGAAAAAGTCATGCGGGAAAAACAGGCGGACGGAGTGTCGATTTTACTGATGAATCCGCAAAACGGAGAAATTCTGTCTATGGTCAATGTGCCGGAATTTAATCTCAATGATCCGTTTGAATTGAATACAGGAGAAGAACTGGAAGGAGAAAAATTGCAGGATGCGTTAAATGCAATGTGGAGAAATCGATGTATCAATGATACGTATGAGCCGGGATCCACATTTAAGATCATTACGTCTGCAGCCTGCCTGGAAGAGGGAGTCGTGACACCTGAGGATACCTTTTCCTGTCCGGGATACCGCATGGTAGAAGACAGAAGAATCCGGTGTCACAAAGTGGGCGGACATGGCAGTGAAACCTTTGTTCAGGGAATTCAGAATTCCTGCAACCCGGTGTTTATCGATATTGGTCTGCGTCTCGGAGCAGAGCGGTTTTATGACTATTTTCAGCAATTCGGACTTCTGGATCTGACGGGAATCGATCTGCCGGGAGAGGCGGGAACCATTATGCATCAGGTGGAAAATATCGGTCTGGTGGAGCTTGCCACCATCAGTTTTGGACAGTCATTTCAAGTTACGCCGGTTCAGATGGCAGTGACAGTCAGTTCCATTATCAATGGAGGGCGAAGAGTTACCCCGCATTTCGGAAAAGCCGTTCTTGACAGGGAAGGAAATGTGCTGGAAACATTGTCCTATGAAGAAAGATCAGGTGTGGTATCAGAGAAAACATCGAAAACGATGCAGACACTTTTGGAGGGAGTTGTTGCCAATGGGTCCGGGAAAAATGCATATATCGAAGGATATTCCATCGGCGGAAAGACAGCCACCTCTCAGACACTGCCGCGAAGTGCGAATAAGTACATTTCTTCCTTTATCGGATTTGCACCGGCAGAGGATCCGCAGGTACTGGGAATGGTGGTGATCCATAATCCGCAGGGGATTTATTATGGAGGAACGATCGCCGCACCGGTCCTTCGCAGTATTTTTGACAATGTCCTTCCATATCTCGGGATTGAAAAACAGTAGGTAATGCGGTATACTAATTGAGATATTGAAACAAAAGAGATGAAGAGGTGGAAGTATGAGTTATCATGTAGTAATACCGGTATTGGTATCGTTTGCTTTGAGCCTGGTGCTCGGACCGATCGTAATACCATTCCTTAGAAAACTGAAAATGGGACAGACAGAACGGGAAGAGGGAGTACAGTCTCATTTGAAGAAGGCAGGAACGCCGACCATGGGAGGAATTATCATTCTGGCCAGTGTCGTTATCACGTCCCTGTTTTATGTAAAAGATTATCCGAAAGTGATTCCGATCCTGTTTCTGACGCTTGGTTTTGGTCTGATTGGATTTCTGGATGATTATCTGAAGGTTGTGATGAAACGTTCAGACGGTCTGTATCCGAAACAGAAGATGGCACTCCAGCTGGTGGTGACAGCAATTTTTGCATATTACGTGTTTAAAGTGGCAGACATTCCGATGTCTATGCTGATTCCGTTTTCCGGTGGAAAATACTGGGATATCGGCTGGCTGGCAGTTCCGCTTTTATTTATTGCAGTGATCGGTACTGTAAACGGAACGAATTTTACAGACGGACTGGACGGACTGGCATCCAGCGTGACGGTTCTGGTAGCTACGTTCTTTACGGTGGTTGCTATTGGAACAAAGAGCGGAGTAGAGCCGATCACCTGTGCGGTTGTAGGTGCGCTCCTTGGATTTTTATTGTTTAATGTATATCCTGCGAGTGTGTTTATGGGAGACACCGGTTCTCTTGCACTGGGCGGTTTCGTGGCAGGAACGGCGTATATGATGCAGATGCCGTTGTTTATCATTATTGTAGGGCTGATCTATCTGGTGGAAGTGGCATCGGTGATGATCCAGGTTACATATTTTAAGAAGACCGGTGGAAAGCGTTTCTTTAAAATGGCACCGATCCATCATCATTTTGAATTGTGCGGCTGGTCAGAGACAAGAGTTGTGGCAGTATTTTCAATTGTGACTGCACTGCTCTGTCTGATCGCATTAATGGGGGTATAGACATGAAGTTTAAAGACAAAAAAGTACTGGTGTTTGGTTCCGGTATCAGTGGTGTTTCTGCTGCGGCTCTGCTGCTGCAGGAAGGTGCAGAAGTCGTATTGTATGATGGGAATGACAGGTTGGATGCGGCAGGAATACAAAGAACAGATCGAAGGACAGGCAAAGGGGAGCGTAAGCGTTGTTCTCGGAGCATTTCCCGAGGCGCTTCTTTCAGAGCTTTCTCTGGTTGTGATGAGTCCGGGTGTTCCGACAGATTTACCATCGGTGAATCAGATGCGGGATGCAGGGATTCCGATCTGGGGTGAAATTGAACTGGCATATGTCCTTGGTAAAGGGGATGTGCTGGCGATCACCGGAACAAATGGAAAGACGACCACGACAGCACTGCTTGGTGCAATCATGAAAAATTTCCGGGAAAGCACATTTGTTGTAGGCAATATCGGCAATCCTTACACGAGCGTTGTGCGGGAGACAAAGGATGATTCTGTTATTGTGGCAGAGATGAGCAGTTTTCAGCTTGAGACGATTCACACATTCTGTCCCAAAGTCAGTGCGATCTTGAATATTACGCCGGATCATCTGAACCGCCATCACACGATGGAAGCTTATATCGAAGCCAAAGAGCAGATTGCAAAAAACCAGACAGAAGAAGATGTCTGTGTTTTGAATTATGAGGATGATGTGACCAGAAAATTCGGAGAAAGAGTCAAAGCGCAGGTGATTTATTTTTCCAGCCGCCGCAGACTGGAAAAAGGAATTTATCTGGAAGATGGCAATATCATCTATTGCAGAGAAAATCCGGAGAAAGTCTGTCATGTGGATGAATTAAAACTGCTTGGAATGCATAATTATGAAAATGTAATGGCAGCTGTGGCTATGGCGGCAGCGTATCACGTTCCGATGGAGATCATCCGTAAGACCATTCGGGAATTTACGGCAGTGGAACATCGGATCGAGTTTGTGGCAGAAAAGAACGGGGTTGCATATTACAACGACTCCAAAGGCACAAATCCGGATGCCGCGATCAAAGGAATCCAGGCAATGAACAGGCCTACATTTTTGATCGGCGGAGGATATGACAAGGATTCTTCTTATGATGAGTGGATTCAGTCTTTTGACGGTAAGGTAAAAAAACTGGTGCTTCTCGGAGCGACAAAAGAGAAGATCAATGAGACGGCAAAAAGGCTGGGATTTACAGATACGATTCTTGCAGATACGTTTGAAGAGGCGGTCAATATCTGTGTAGAACAGGCAGAACCCGGAGATGCAGTTCTTTTGTCTCCGGCGTGTGCAAGCTGGGGAATGTTTAAGAATTATGAAGAACGCGGAGATAAATTCAAAGAACTTGTAAATCAATTATAAGGAGTGGATCTGCATTGAAGCATCCGGCAAAAAAGCAGCGGTATGATTATACTCTGCTTGTGGTGGTATTGCTCCTGGTCGGGATTGGTCTGATACTGCTATACAGTACCAGCGCCTATAATGGCCGGGTAAAGTTCCATGATTCTTTTTACTATTTGAAAAAGCAGGGATTTGCGACAGCGTTGGGACTGGCAGGCATGTTTATTGTGGCAGGGATCGACTATCACAGGTGGATTCCTTTTGCAAAGCTTGGATATGTCACTGCAATCGTTCTGTCTGTAGCAGTCATGTTTATAGGAGATGAGTACAATGGGTCCAAAAGATGGCTTTCTTTGGGACCCATTTCTTTTCAGCCGTCTGAGTTTGCGAAAGTGGCAGTCATTTTATATTTGTCCTGCGTAATCTCAAACCAGGCAAGAAAGATGGAAAAATTTACAACACTTGTCAAAGTTATGCTGCCAGTTCTTCCTGTGGTAGGCCTGGTAGGTGCAAGTAATCTAAGTACGGCCATTATTATCCTGGGAATTGCGGCAGCACTTGTTTTTGTGGCAAGTCCGAAGTATGCCCAGTTTCTTGGAATGGGTGCGGCAGCGGCAGGGTTTATGGGGATATTTCTGGCACTGGAAAGTTATCGTCTGGAGAGACTTGCAATCTGGAGAAATCCGGAAAAGTATGAAAAAGGGTACCAGACACTGCAGGGACTTTATGCCATCGGTTCCGGAGGGCTGTTTGGAAGAGGGCTTGGAAAAAGCGTACAGAAGTTGGGATTTCTGCCGGAAGCCCAGAATGATATGATTTTTCTATCATCTGTGAGAACTGGGACTGGTCGGAGCAAGCCTGATCATTTTATTGTTTCTGATTCTGATCTGGCGCTTTTTTGTGATCGCAACACATGCGAAGGATCTGACCGGTGCCTTGATCGCAACAGGAGCGATGGCGCATATGATGATTCAGGTGATCTTGAATATTGCGGTTGTGACGAACAGTATTCCCAATACCGGGATCACGCTCCCCTTTATCAGCTATGGGGGAACTTCGGTGGTATTTCTGCTGTTGGAAATGGGGCTTGTGTTAAGTGTGTCTAATTTGGTAGAATAAGCAGAGAAAGAAAAGGAGGAAGCCTTATGAAACAAAAGAAAAAGAAGATTCGAATGGCGGCACTGATTACAGTCCTGTCGGTACTTGTGTTATTTTTTGCGGTATTTCTTCTGTTTCAGACAAGGAAGATCGAGGTGACCGGAAACCAGTACTGTCAGGACGAAGAACTGGTAAAATGGGTTCAAAAAGACAAGTATGCATTCAACTCCATCTATATCTGGTGGAAGTATAATTATGGAGATGTGACAAAGCCGGCAGCGATCGAATCCGTGAAAGTTTCAATTAAAAACCCATGGACGGTCGTGATGAAGGTAAAAGAGAAGGAGTTTCTTGGTTATTTTGATTACCAGGGAGAGTTTTTGTATTTTGATGAGGACGGAACAGCTGCGTTAAAGACAACGGAAGTGATTCCCGGGGCGCCGTTTATCGAGGGATTGGAGCTTAATACCAAAAAAAGTGAAAATGAACAAAAAACTACCCGGTCACAGATCAGGATATTTTTGAACGTATCGTGGAGGTGACAAGACTTTCCAACAAATATGAACTTTCTTCCGACCGGCTTACCTGCAGTGACGGAGGAGTCAATCTGATTTTCGGAGTGGTCACAGTGCAGCTGGGAAAAGGAAACTATGAGATGAAGATCGCACAGATTTCGCCGATCCTTGAGAAGCTTAATGAAAAGTTTGCGGGGCAGGCAGGTGTACTGCACCTGGAGAATTATGAAACGTCCGGTACTTCCGTGCGTTTTGTACCGGAGAAAGCAGCGGAAACAGAAGCAGATGAGGGCCAGGACGCCGGACAGACGGACGAAAATCAGTCAGGAGAATCTGAAGCTGCACAGACGGATCAGACATCTGCAGCAGGAACCGGTGAAGGAGAAACAACTGAAATAAAAAAAACATAAAATACACAAAAATCTATTGATTATTTGCGTGAAAGACTATATTATATACTTATTGAATTCTATTGTTCATACATATTTATGATGGGATGTATAAAATAAGTTGATAGGACGACGAAGGAGGAACTACCCTTGTTAGAGATTAAGACAAACGAATCAGAAGCAGCTGCAAGAATTATTGTTGTCGGAGTCGGCGGAGGCGGTAACAACGCGGTAAACCGTATGATCGATGAGCAGATTGCAGGTGTAGAATTTATAGCAGTGAATACAGATAAACAGGCACTGCAGTTATGCAAAGCACCAACATTGATGCAGATTGGCGAGAAGCTTACAAAAGGACTTGGTGCGGGAGCACAGCCTGAAGTAGGTGAGAAAGCAGCAGAGGAGAGTGCAGAAGAGATTTCCGCAGCACTCAAAGGCGCTGACATGGTATTTGTCACCTGTGGTATGGGTGGTGGAACCGGAACAGGAGCAGCTCCTGTAGTCGCACGTATCGCAAAAGAGCAGGGCGCACTGACAGTTGCAGTTGTGACAAAGCCGTTCCGTTTTGAATCACGTACAAGAATGGCGAATGCACTGGCTGGTATTGATAAATTAAAAGAGAATGTAGACACGATGATCGTGATTCCGAATGATAAACTTCTGGAAGTAGTAGATCGCAGAACGACAATGCCGGAAGCATTGAAGAAAGCGGATGAGGTTCTCCAGCAGGGTATTCAGGGTATCACAGACCTGATCAACGTACCTTCTCTGATTAACCTTGACTTTGCAGATATTCAGACAGTTATGAAGGATAAGGGAATCGCACACATCGGTATCGGTGAGGGACGCGGTGATGACAAGGCTCTGGAGGCAGTAAAACAGGCTGTTGCCAGTCCGCTGCTTGAGACAACGATTCAGGGAGCATCACACGTTATCATTAATATTTCCGGTGATATCACTCTGATGGATGCATCTGATGCTGCTGATTATGTACAGGAACTTGCAGGAGAGAATGCAAATATTATCTTCGGTGCGATGTATGATGATACAAGATCTGATGAAGCTACAATTACAGTTATTGCAACAGGACTTCACAATGTGGGTGGAAGTGCATCCAAGTTAAAAGCAAGACTGGAAGGACAGCAGAAGATGGGATCTATTCTTCCAAATGCGGACAAGTTTGCAAGAACACCGGCAGCAGAGTACGGTGCAGGAAGAACAACAACAGGAAATTCCACAATCCCGACCCTTCAGGGACAGGGAAGAGTGCCTTCAAGCACAGTAAAAGAGCAGTCCATTAAGATTCCGGATTTACTTTAAAAAATAATAAAGTCAGTTTGGGACAGGTTTCGACAAGAGACCTGTCCTTTTTTCCTTTTCACACGATTGTTGTCGAAATAAAGTCTGTTTCTCTGTCAGTTTCTGACAAATTTTCAAAATGATTCTGATTATAATAAATCTTGTTTGAGTGCCAAATCGATTTAGTACCAACGAGAAAGAGGGTGGAACATGTACTATGAAGTATACATAGATGTCATGTTTTTGGTGAATTTTATGATGGACGTCCTTATCCTGTTTTCTGTAAAAGCCTTGATGAAGATGCCGGGCAGTACGAAAAGAGTGATTGCAGGCGGTCTGGTCGGATCAGGACTTTCCTGTCTGGTGGTAATTTTGCGGCTGCCCGTGGGAATCACAATGGCAGTGCTTCATATGCTTGTCAGCAGCGGGATGGTGGTATGCGGTCTTAAAATTCGCAGCTTTTCGGAATTTTTAAAGTGTTATATTTTATTGTATTTTGTTTCCGTTTTGATTGGCGGGATTCTGGGAATGTTAAAACCCTATGTGAAATACACAAGTCTCTATTTTGCTGTTGTGATTGGCTGCTATTACACAATCCGCGCGATCTGGGAGTTTTTGTGCCGGCTTCAGAAGGAGGAACTCAAGATTTGCCGGATCATCTTGTATCAGGAAGGAAGCTGCTGTGAGATACGCGGGCTTTGGGATACCGGAAATGTGTTGAAAGATCCGCTGAGTGAAAAGCCGGTATGTATTTTAGAGCAAAGCACAATAGAAAAGCTGACCGGAGAAAAGGAAAACTTGAAAGGGTTTCATCTGATTCCATATCGGACAGTAGGAAAAAGTGGTGTCATGCCGGTATTTGAATTAGAGAAAATGTATATTGTACAGAAAAAACAGTGGATTTATCGTCCGCTGGTCGGGATATGTGAAGAACAGATATCAGAACAAGGGATGTATCAAATGATCATCAACCCTGAAATATTAGGAGGAAGAAAAAATGGTTGTAAAAGTAGCAATGCCGCAGCAGTTTAAATTAAAAGTAGTACCCAGTCTGAAAGGGCTGCTGTTTCCGAATCAGAAAGAGGTTCATTACATCGGGGGGTCTGAAGTGCTGCCGCCTCCGTTGGAGACAGAACGAGAAACAGAGGTGATCAGAAGACTCGGATCAGAATATGATCAGGAAGCAAAAAAAATGTTAATTGAGCACAATTTGCGTCTGGTCGTGTACATAGCAAAAAAATTTGATAATACCGGAGTGGGAGTAGAAGATCTGATCTCGATCGGAACAATCGGTCTGATCAAAGCAATCAACACATTCAATCCAACCAAAAAGATCAAGCTTGCGACCTATGCATCCCGATGTATTGAAAATGAAATCCTGATGTATCTGCGAAGAAACAGTAAGACTAAAATGGAAGTTTCCATTGATGAGCCTTTAAACGTGGATTGGGACGGCAATGAACTGCTGTTGTCTGATATCCTCGGAACAGAGGAGGATACCATCTATCGGGATCTGGAAACGGAAGCGGAGAGAAAGCTTCTGGTGCGTGCCATCAACCAGTTGTCCAGCAGAGAAAAGCTGATTGTCAAGATGCGTTTTGGTCTGGATAATCCTGATGGAATCGAAAAAACTCAGAAAGAAGTAGCAGATTTACTGGGAATTTCACAGTCATACATTTCCCGTCTGGAGAAAAAGATCATGCAGAGATTGAAGCGGGAAATCGTGCGTTATGAATAAATTAGAAGAATCCTCAAAAAGTGCTTTCACTCCGTAAAAAAGGTGTTATAATGAGAAAAAAGGGTGGTGAAGCTATATGAAACTTACATTTATAGGAGCAGCCCATGAGGTGACCGGAAGTTGTCATTTGCTGCAGGCAGCGGGGAAAAATATTTTAATTGACTGTGGTATGGAGCAGGGACCGGACCTGTATGAAAACCCGGGACTTCCCATTGCAGCGGGAGAAGTGGACTATGTATTTTTGACACATGCACACATCGATCATTCAGGTCTTTTGCCCCTTTTGTGCAAGAATGGATTTAAAGGGCAGATATTGACCACATTTGCCACAGCGGATTTATGTAACATTATGCTTCGTGACAGCGCGCATATTCAGGAATTTGAAGCTGAATGGCGCAACCGGAAGGGAAGACGTGCCGGAGTGCCGGAGTTTGAGCCGCTTTACGTGATGGCAGATGCAGAGGCTGCGATCAATCTTTTCGTTCCATGTGGATATGGAGAACGGCTTCATATTTGCGATGGGGTGGAAATCCGGTTTACAGATGTCGGCCATTTGCTTGGTTCGGCAAGTATTGAGGTCTGGATTACCGAAGGTGAGATTAGCAGGAAGATCGTATTTTCAGGAGATGTGGGGAATGCGGATCAGCCGATCATCAAAGATCCAAGGTGTACGGATACCGCAGATTATGTGGTAGTGGAATCCACCTATGGAAACCGGGTACATTCTTCGGAGAAGATAGATTATGTTTCTGAATTTACGAGAATTTTGAAAGAAACTTTTGATGCAGGCGGTAATGTCGTGATCCCGTCATTTGCAGTGGGACGTACGCAGGAGATGCTGTATTTCATCCGGGAGATCAAAGAACATGGACTTTTGCCGGAATATTCTGATTTTGAGGTATATCTGGATAGTCCGCTGGCAATTGAAGCGACCAAAGTGTTTACAAAAAATATGCGGGAATGCTTCGATGAAGAAGCAATCAAACTGGTGGATGAGGGGATCAATCCTCTGGTATTTCCGGGGTTGAAGACATCCGTTACAAGTGATGATTCGAAACTGATTAATTTTATCGAAAAGCCGAAAGTAATTATTTCTGCATCGGGTATGTGTGACGCAGGACGGATCCGTCATCATTTGAAACACAATTTGTGGAGAAAAGAATGTACAATTCTGTTTGTGGGATATCAGGCAAACGGGACATTAGGAAGGCGGCTTCTGGAAGGTGAGAAGAATATCAAGCTGTTTGGAGAGCCGATCGAGGTTCATGCCAGAATTGAAAGTCTTCACGGAATCAGTGGTCATGCAGATATGAATGGTCTGATAGCATGGCTGAAAGGATTTAAGACACCGCTTCAGCATGTATTTGTGGTGCATGGCGAAGACACTGTGACAGAAGAATTTGCGCAGAAAGTAGAAGAGACGCTTGGATGTCCGACGTGGGCGCCATTCCCGAACGGGGAAGTCGATCTGGCTGCGAATGAGATCTTAAACGAAGGTGTGCGGATTGCCGTGAAAGGCAAGAAGCCATCCCAGAAGAAAGCAGACGCTGCATTTGAGCGTCTTATCGCAGCAGGAAGAAGACTTTTGGATGTTATTTACAGACGAGAGGGAATTCCGAATAAAGACAAAGCAAAATTTGAAAGTCAGATCAATAATCTTGCTGATAAATGGGATCGTTGGGAATAGTGAGAAAGAGAAGATCACGGATGGGAGAAATCTCATCCGTGGTTTTTTGTGAGAAAAAATGAGGCTTGTTAATGATTCTGAATACGTGAAATGGTACAATGAAGATAGGAGGCAAAAGATATGAAAGGAAGTCTAGTACCATGTGGTCATACATTTAGTGATTTCCAGATTTATGATGAGAAGACTGCAAAGGAAGAATGTATCAAAATGGTTAGAAATATTATGGAATATTGGAAAGCAGAGGCGGCAAGAATTGAACAGGAACAAATTTTATAAAAAGAAAGTTCTTTTTGAAATTTAGAAATGCACATTGCTTTTTCTTTGTATGGGACTGTCAGATTTAAGACTTTGATTTGTCAAATGAGAGACTAAATAATTAGAAGGAGGCAAAGGCATGACGGCATATGTGTTTTTTATGATTTTCTGCAGTTTGATCGGTGTGGCAGTAGGAGGAATCGCAGTATTTGGCATTTTTGCCATTCGGCGGGCAATCAGAAACAAAAAGCAGGAAAAAGAGTCAGAAAAGAAATAAAATGAAGAAGAGGGCATAGAGGGATACGTGAGCTTGTCAAGGAGAAAACTTTTTTTATTTTCCGTAAAACCGCATAGACTGCCTGCAGATGGTGAATTCTTTTAATTAGAAACAGGACAGGAGGATTCACAAATGGCAGGAAATAAAGTGGAATTATGCGGGGTAAACACAGCGAAGCTCCCGCTTTTGAAAGAAGAGGAAAAGGAAGAGCTTTTTGCAAGGATCAAGGAGGGGGACGAAGAAGCAAGAGAACAGTATATCAAGGGGAATTTAAGACTGGTACTCAGTGTGATCAAACGATTTTCATCCAGCAGCGAAAATGCCGATGATCTGTTTCAGATCGGCTGTGTGGGACTGATGAAAGCAGTCGATCATTTTGACCCCTCAAGGCTGGTAAAGTTTTCGACGTATGCAGTTCCGATGATCATCGGTGAGATCAGACGATATCTGCGGGACAATAATTCTATCCGTGTGAGCCGTTCTCTGCGTGATACGGCATATAAAGCAATCTACGCCAAAGAAGGATTTGTGAAGAAATATTCCAAAGAGCCTACGGTGCAGGAAATTGCTGAGGAGATCGGGATATCCAAGGAAGATATCGTGTTTGCACTGGATGCAATCCAGATGCCGGTCAGTCTTCATGAACCGGTATACAGCGACGGAGGCGATACGCTGTATATCATGGATCAGGTGAGTGATAAAAAGAACCGGGAAGAAAACTGGGTAGAAGAGCTGTCGCTGGAGGCAGCGATGGAACGCCTCAATGAACGGGAACGTTTTATCATCCAGCTTCGATTTTTTGAAGGAAAGACACAGATGGAGGTGGCAGAACAGATTCAGATTTCGCAGGCGCAGGTGAGCCGGCTGGAAAAAAATGCATTGAAAATAATGAAACAATATCTGTTGGGCTAAAGGCTGTTATTCTTTCCAGTAACAAAATTTCAGAGAAAACTGCATAAAAATGATTTTACGGTTGAAATTTCCAGAACTTCATACTATGATAAACACGTAGAATAGATGGAGGAGATGGAGACGATGATGTATAAGAGTTGTATTTTTGACTTGGATGGAACACTGACCGATACGCTGGATTCTCTTACATTTTCTGTGAATCTGACCATGAAAGAGATGGGACTGCCAGAGATTACAAGAGAGCAGTGCCGGATGTTTGTGGGAAACGGAAGCAGAGTTCTTCTGGAAAAAGCACTGCGTGCCGCGTCAGAAGAAGCTTTTGAGAGGCTGGAGGAAGCGATGGAAATATATGGGAGAGTCTTCAATGAGAATTGTATGTATCATGTGGCTCCCTATGAAGGAATCGTGCAGCTTTTGGGTACATTAAAAGAGCAGGGAATCAGATGCGCTGTTCTTTCCAATAAACCGGACAGACAGGCGGTTCATGTTGTGGAAACTGTATTTGGAAAAGATCTCTTTTTTAAAGTGCAGGGACAGAAAGAAGGCGTGCCGAGAAAGCCGGATCCGACAGCAGTCCTTCAGATTGCAGGGGAGATGGGAGCGACTCCTGAAGAGACCATCTATATCGGAGACTCCGAGGTAGATATCAGGACCGGACATGCAGCCGGGATGCGCACGATAGGCGTTTCCTGGGGATTTCGAAGCAGAGAGGTCTTAAAGGAAGCGAACGCAGCGTATATCGTGGATACGGCACAGGAGCTTCTGGAACTGATATCCGCATGGGAAGAGAAAAAAGGGAGGTAACGGAGCATGAATGAATACGATGAGGAATGTCTGCTTACGTTTCTGAAAAAACAATCGCAGCTTTTTGACGAGCCGGTGGCAGAGACAATGGAAGAGGCAGAGGCTTTTCTGGAAGACTGTATGGCGGTCGTAGTAGATTCTCTGGATGAAGTAAGAGAATATTTTGAGGAGAGCGGTGCAGACGTGGAGAATATGGATGCGGAAGAACTCGAAGAGGCATCTGAAGTATTCCCGCTTTCAGGTGGACGCTATCTGATCGTGGAAGGGTAAAAGACAATCAAAGATATGCAGGAAGCCGCAGTTTTGTTGACTGCGGCTTTTTCTACGGCCTGCCGGATGGCATTTAGAATGATCTGAGAAGTATAAGGCGCGTCATCGGACAATTCCACGGCGTCCAGTGACTGAGTGTCATAAATCTGGTCGGCAATTTCTTCGATCGCAGGCTGGATCAGAGGAAACATTGTAGTCACGGTTTCATCCAGGTTGGCAAACCGGATGGAATTGATCCTGGAGCTGTCCACAGATACTTCCACTTCCAGATTTGTGTTGTTCAGTGTGAGGGTGGATGTGTAAGTACCAGGTGTATACTGTTTGTGAGATGTTTGCTTTTTGTCTGTATGTCCGGGACCAAACATGACGAAAAGCAGCACGATCAGAAGAATACAAAGGAGCGCGAACACAGCAGTATAGATGAGCTTCCTTTGTGTGAAGGACAACGTATTTTTGTTTTGGAATCCATAAGAATAACTCCCCCTTGTTTTTTATCATTTTATGAGGCATATCCGGAAAATATTCCCGTCTTTTGCGTGACAAAAGCCGGGGAATCCTGTAAAATAGGTAACGCAGTTTAAAAGGACAGATTGGAAAAAGAAGAGGTGGACAACTATGTTTATCATTGTAGGACTTGGAAATCCGACACCAGAATATGAGGGAACGAGACACAATGTCGGATTTGAAGTAATAGATGCACTGGCACGAAAATATAATATTGATGTAGATACGAAAAAACACAGAGCTTATATCGGAAAAGGAATGATTGAGGGGCAGAAGGTAATCCTGGCAAAACCTCAGACTTATATGAATCTGAGCGGGGAAAGCGTCAGAAGTCTTCTGGACTATTATAAAGTGGACGAAGAGCAGGAGCTTCTTGTCATTTATGACGATATCAGCCTGGGAGTGGGGCAGATAAGGATTCGGGCGAAAGGAAGTGCCGGAGGGCATAACGGGATCAAAAATATCATTGCCCATTTGGGTGGACAGGTATTTCCCCGTATTAAAGTAGGTGTGGGAGAAAAACCGCCGAAATGGGATCTGGCTGATTATGTGCTGGGACATTTTTCAAAAGAAGAACAGGAACAGATGGAAGAGGGATATGAACATGCAGTTTGTGCAGTGAAGGAGATTGTGACAGGCAATATCGAGGCTGCAATGAACGAGTATAATCGGAAAAAGAAGGAAAAATAAAATGATGCAGGCTTTTATCGCACCGCTTGCGGGACTTGCAGAATATCAGGAGATTTTACAGAAGCGAAGGAAAGAAAAGGGGATTCTGCAGATCGCAGGCTGTGTCAATTCACAAAAAACACATTTGATGTATGCGCTTGGCGATGGTTTTTCTTACAAGATCATCGTTTTTTCCAGTGAAGAAAAAGCGCAGAAGGCATATGAAGAATATCGCTTTTTAGATTCCGGGGTATTGTATTATCCGGCAAGAGATTTGTTGTTTTACCATGCGGATATCAAAGGAAATTATCTGATGAAGCAGCGGATGGAAGTGATCCGCAGTATGGTGACAAGACAAAAGAATCAGGAGATTACAGTGATCACGACTATGGATGCTTTTCTGGACGGGCTTTCTCCGGCAGAGGAGATCGTTTCGAAGCGGATTCAGATCTCATCCGGAGATACTGTTGATTTTACTAAGCTTCAGGAGAGACTTTCCTGCCTTGGGTATGCGCGGGAAGTACAGATTGAAGGACCGGGACAGTTTGCAGTGCGCGGCGGGATCCTGGATATTTTTCCGCTTACAGAAGAGGTTCCGGTGCGTGTGGAGCTCTGGGGCGATGAGGTAGATTCGATCCGGACATTTGACGTAGAAAGTCAGCGTTCGATTGAAAACCTGCAGGAAATTGAGATTTATCCGGCAGCAGAACTGCAGAGTCAGAAGAAGCAGTCTTTTCTGGAGTATTTTCCGACAGAAGAGTCGATCCTGTTTCTGGATGAGCCGCAGAGGCTGATTGAAAAAGCAAATGAGATTGAAGAGGAATTTCAGGAGAGCGTCCGCAAGCGGGAAGAGGCCGGGCTGGAAGAAACGCAGGAGCTTACGGTATATCCGGTGCTGGAAATCTTAAACCGGATCAATCAGTTTTACGGAGTGGCATTTACCGCGCTGGAAGGAAAATGCAGGGGGTTAAAGATCCGGGAAACAGATTATATTCAGACGAAGGGTGTCAATCCGTATAACAACAGTTTTGAGATGCTCACAAGGGATTTGAAGCGGCTGAAAAGAAATCAGTACCGGGTGATCTTGCTGTCCGGTTCCAGGACAAGAGCAAAGCGCCTGGCGGAAGATCTGAGGGATTATGATCTGAGCAGTTTCTACAGCGAAGATATGGATCGTGAAGTGCAGCCGGGGGAAATTATGGTGGCATACGGGCATGTGACACAGGGATATGAATATCCGATGCTGAAATTCATGGTGATCTCTGAAACAGATATTTTTGGCAGACAGAAGAAAAAGAAGCGCAGAAAACTATATGAAGGACAGAAAATCCAAAGTTTCTCCGAATTAAAGGTTGGAGATTATGTGGTACATGAAAATCATGGTCTGGGTATCTATCAGGGAATTGAAAAGATTGAAGTAGATAAGATCACCAAAGATTATATGAAAATTTCTTATGCGGGAGGAAGCAGCCTGTATATTCTTGCAACGCAGCTGGATCTGATCCAGAAGTATGCAGGAGCAGATGCAAAAAAGCCAAAGCTGAACAAGCTGGGAAGTAACCAGTGGACGAAAACAAAGAATCAGGTGCGCGGGGCAGTCAGACAGATTGCCAGGGATCTGGTGGAGCTGTATGCGGCAAGGCAGCAGGAGAATGGATATCAGTATGAACCGGATACGGTCTGGCAGAAGGAATTTGAAGAAATGTTCCCGTTTGAGGAGACCGATGACCAGCTGCAGGCGATCGCCGATACCAAGCAGGACATGGAGAGCAAAAAGATCATGGACCGCCTGATCTGCGGAGACGTTGGATACGGAAAGACGGAAATTGCGATCCGGGCTGCATTTAAGGCGATCCAGGACGGAAAACAGGTGGTATATCTGGTGCCGACAACGATTCTGGCACAGCAGCATTACAACACGTTTGTGCAGAGGATGAAAGAATTTCCGGTGCGTGTGGATTTGCTCTGCCGGTTTCGGACGCCTGCCCAACAGAAGAAGACAACAGAAGATCTGAAAAAAGGACTGGTGGATATTCTGATCGGGACGCATCGTGTTTTGTCAAAGGATGTGGAATTTAAGGATCTGGGACTTTTGATCATAGATGAAGAGCAGCGATTTGGCGTGACACACAAAGAGAAGATTAAAAAACTGCGGGAAAATAGTGGATGTACTGACGCTGACTGCCACGCCTATTCCGCGGACACTGCATATGAGTTTGATTGGAATCCGCGATATGAGTGTGCTGGAAGAGGCGCCGATGGATCGGATGCCGATCCAGACATATGTGATGGAGTAC
>ENA-OQIT01000023-OQIT01000023.1-human-gut-metagenome-genome-assembly--contig:-NODE-23-length-45823-cov-3.791207_pt1 | contig 45823 bp, 38 predicted proteins | sample MGYA00242587_ERZ504752 | MGnify/ENA primary metagenome ERZ504752 (study PRJEB26092, sample SAMD00036352) | human gut metagenome | host: Homo sapiens | study: EMG produced TPA metagenomics assembly of... | reverse complement strand
TGTGACAATGGGGCAGATCGTCGATCGTTCCAAACCTACAAAGGATGGAAAATTCCGTCCATGGATCAAGCGTATGTGCGGTCCGGTAGCAATTGCAAGTTTTCTGATCTTTCAGGCAGGATTTGCAGATATGTCCTATGGATTTAAGGTGGCGTGGATGGTGATCACATACCTTCTATGGGGCTCTGTCTTTTACACAGCGATCAATATTCCGTACGGTTCTATGGCTTCCGCTATTTCAGCGGAGCCAAATGACAGAGCATCGCTCTCAACATGGCGTACGATTGGATCCACGCTGGCAAGTCTGGTGATTGGAGCGGGAACCCCTCTTGTTGCTTATGTGACTGTAGATGGCAATCCAGTACTTTCCGGAAGCCGTATGACGATTATTGCAGGGATTTTTTCTGTATGTGCAGTCATCTGTTATGTGCTTTGTTTCAAACTGGTCAGGGAGCGTGTTCCGGTTCCGGCAAATAATCAGAAATTTGATCTGGCGGCACTGGGAAAGAATCTGATTACAAACCGGGCGCTGGTTGGAATTATTGTGGCAGCACTGCTTCTGCTCCTTGCAATGCTTGGAATGCAGGGGATGGCAGGATATGTATTTCCGAACTATTACAGAAGTGCGGGAGCACAGTCTGCAGTTTCTCTTTTGAGCAACATTGCGGTGCTTGTAATCTGTGCGCCTCTGGCTGGAAAACTGGCAGCCAGATTTGGAAAGAAAGAACTCTCTGCTGCAGCATGTCTGATCGGTGCGGTCAGTTATCTTTTGTGTCTGATCATTCATCCGGATAATGTGTGGGTCTACATTGCATTTTATGTTCTTGCATTTATCGGACTTGGATTGTTTAACATGGTAATCTGGGCAATGATCACAGACGTGATTGATGATGCGGAAGTGAAAAACGGAGTGCGGGAAGATGGTACGATTTATTCCGTGTATTCCTTTGCAAGAAAGCTGGGACAGGCATTTTCGTCCGGAATGGTGGGAGGTCTTCTTTCCCTGATCGGATATTCGCAGGCAACAGCATTCGATCCTGTAGTGACAGAAGGAATTTTCAAAATTTCCTGTATTGTGCCGATCATCGGGCTCACAGCAGTGGCACTTGCATTGATTTTTCTATATCCGCTGAATAAAAAGCGAGTAGAAGAAAACAGTAAGGAACTTGCAAGACGCAGGGGAGAAAAATAGAGAAAATGTACGAGAGACTGTCTGAAAACAGATCGTCGTAAACAGGGAAAGCAGCGATTCATCTGAGTCGCTGCTTTGTTACGTCATAACAAACCGGAATGTAAGAAAAATTTAAGATTTACATTGAGTTTTTTTTAAGCCGCCGATATTATAGTTTACATAGAGTAAAGGAATACAGGAGGGCAGCATGAACGGTGAAACGATACTTGTTGTGGACGACAATAAAGAAATTGTCTATTCGATCAGTGAATTACTGAAATATGAAGGATATCAGGTTGTAAAGGCTTATGATGGGATGGAAGCGCTGAAAGCTCTGGAGACAAACCAGATCGATCTGATCCTGCTGGATGTGATGATGCCGAAACTGAACGGATTATCTGCACTGATGAAATTAAGGGAAAACTACCGTATTCCGGTTATTATTCTGTCAGCGAAGACGGAGGAGAGTGACAAGGTGTCAGGTCTTGTTCTGGGAGCAGATGACTACGTGGAAAAGCCGTATAATCCGTCGGAACTCATTGCCCGTGTGAAAGCACATCTCAGGCGTTATCACGCGTGGGGAGGCGCAGCGCCGAAAACAGACAGTGACACGCTTGTAAACGGCGGTCTTGTACTTGATAAAAAGCGGCGTCTGATCCTTGTGGAAGGGGAAGAAGTCAGGCTGACGGCTACAGAATATAAGATACTGGAATTGCTGATGGGACATCTGGGGCAGGTGTTTTCAGCAGAACAGATTTATGAAAATGTATGGAAAGAATCGGCAAATTATACAGTGGAAAATACAGTGATGGTGCATATTCGGCATATCCGGGAAAAGATTGAGATTGATACAAAAAAGCCAAGATATGTAAAGGTGGTGTGGGGCATTGGCTACAAAATGGAAAAATATAATTGAGACAGGAAAACGTTTGTTAAAGCAACAGTGGCAGGTATTAGTAAGTGTCATGTTGGCAGGATGTGGAATTTTTACCTTTTATATCCTGATCGCTTATCGAACCTATTATCCAACAGAAAAAATCCTGTATTTTGGGATACTTGGGAATATTCTGTTAGGAAGCGGGACTGCATATCTGTTAGAAAAGGGACTGAACCGAAAATATCAGAACTGGATCCCAAAAGAAGATGTTTATTACCGGGAGTGGAGAGCAGAAATGAAAAAAATGGAGCATCTTCTTCAAGTGATTGGTATTCTGGCATTTGCAGCAGCAGGTATCTTCTTTGTGCTGCAGAGTAAATTTCGAGAGTACTGGAGCTGGTATTACAATTATGCTGCCGGTTATGTGATGCTTTTTACAGCATTGCTCCAGTATATGGTGTGGCAGTTTGTGCGCCGACGGTTTGATGAGAAGAAACGAGAAGTGCTGATGGGCAAACTGGAGGAAATCAATCAAAAACGGATTGCAGAAGCGCTGGAGAACGAGAAAAAGAGCCTTGCAAAAGTTTCACGCAGTGACCAGCTTCGAATCGATCTGATCACCAATGTGTCGCATGATCTGAAAACGCCTCTGACTTCCATGGTGGGTTATATTGAACTCATTAAAAAGGAAGAATTGAGCGACCTTGTCAGAGATTATGTGGATGTGCTGTCTGAAAGAGCAGAAAAATTAAAAGAAATGATAAACAGCTTGTTTTCTCTTGCAAAAGCAAGCAGCGGAAATATCGAACTGCATCCGGAAAAGTTTGAACTGAATCGTCTGGTAGAACAGATTTTTGCAGATATGGATGATCATGTGAAAGAGAGTGAGCTGCAGTTCGTAAAACAGCTTACAGAGGAAAATACAGAAATCATTTCTGATAATATGTATTTTTACAGGATCTGCCAGAATCTGATTGAGAATGCGCTGAAGTATTCGGCAAAACATACGAGAGTATTCGTGAAAACTTATCAAAAAGAGTCTTCAAATCATCTGTGTCTGGAAATCACGAACACTGCAGGATATCCAATGGATTTTACAAAGGAAGAGATTATCGAGCGGTTTTTTCGTGGGGATAAGCAGAGGTCCAGTGAGGGAAATGGACTGGGACTTGCGATCGTAAGTACGTATGTAAAAGCGCTTGGCGGAGAGTTTGATATTAAAATCGACTGTGATCAGTTTAAGGCCTGTGTGGAGATGCCGCTTTCGGCAATCACGATTACATAAAAATCAAAGAATTACGAAATAAGCACACGGGGAATTTTCCCCATGTGTTTATTTATCTGTATTCTCCTTAAATTTTTCTTTAGACACAAGAATTTCTTCGATAGCATGTTTTACAGCCATTTTAACTGTGAAATATAAGATAGGGATCAATACTAATAAAAGCAGTATGAGGTCTAAAATAATAACATCCAATAGAATCACCCCCTACATTGTCTGAAATCATTGCCAAATCTACTAAAATAATTATAAGACACACTCTATAAAATAGCAATAAAAGTTAAATGATATCTGCCTTTTTCAATAGAAGAGGTAGGTCATAAACGGGAGTTTGACAGTCGAATAATAGAAAAATACCTTGACAAATCCCTTACATTGTGATTACATGAACATATGAACAGTTATTCATATGTTATGTATGGAGGGAAAGGATATGGCAAAAGAAGTATTGACAGAAGAAAGACATAAAAATGATCATCACCACCATGAAGAATTATGTGGATGTGGACACGATCACCATCACGAAGATGCATGCGGCTGCGGACACAATCACCATCACGAGGATGCATGCGGCTGCGGACACGATCACCATCATGAGGAGCACAAAGAGGCAGATCATACTTTTGATCATGCAGAGAAGCAGGTGTATATTCTGGAAAACCTGGGATGTGCACATTGCGCGTCTAAGATGGAAGAAAAGATTCAGGCACTGCCTCAGGTAGAGTTTGCTGCAATTACCTTCGCGACAAAACAACTGCAGGTTGTGACGAATACGGATGCGGAGCTGTTAGAGGAGTTTCAGAAAATCTGTGCGTCCATTGAGAGTGAAGTGGTTGTGCGAAAAAGAGACGGAGGATCTACCGGAAAACGGGAGTCTGCAAAAGGCAGATTTTCAGAAAATAAAAAGGATCTGTGGGAGATAGGAATCGGAGCTGTTCTATTTGTTCTAGGGTTGGCAACACAGGAGATGAATGGATGGATTTCCTTTTTCGCACTGATCATAGGATATCTGATCCTTGGAAAGGATGTCCTTATCACTGCGGCAAAGAATATTGGAAAGGGCCATGTATTTGATGAGAATTTCCTGATGGGAGTTGCTACAATTGCAGCGATCGTAATCGGAGATTACAAAGAAGCAGTGGGGGTAATGCTCTTCTATCGTGTAGGGGAGTTATTTGAAGATATCGCAGTTGCAAGAAGCAGAAGTCAGATCATGGAGGCAGTTGATCTGCGTCCTGAGGTTGTGAATCTTGTAGAGCAGGATGGAACGATACGGGAGATTCCGGCAGAGGAGGCAAAAGTTGGAGATGTGCTTCTCGTCCGTGCAGGAGACCGGATTCCACTGGAAGGTGTTGTACTGGAGGGGGAAAGCCGTCTGGATACTTCACCGGTAACGGGGGAACCGGTTCCGGTTGCCGTTGTACCGGGCAGCAGTGTGACTTCCGGATGTGTGAATCTTTCCGGTGTGCTGAAAATGCGTGCAGAGAAGGTTCTGGAAGATTCCATGGTTACAAGAATTTTGAATTCAGTAGAAAATGCAGCAGCCAGCAAGCCAAAAATCGACCGTTTTATTACAAGGTTTTCAAAAGTATACACACCGGTCGTGGTAGCACTGGCAGTGGCAACAGCAATTATCCCGTCGATCCTGACCGGGGACTGGAACTACTGGATTTACACAGCCATTACCTTCCTGGTAATCAGCTGTCCATGTGCGCTTGTGTTGAGTGTTCCGCTGGCATTTTTCTCAGGAATCGGAGCAGGTTCTAAAAAAGGAATCCTGTTTAAGGGCGGAGTTGCGATCGAGGCGCTTCAGAATGTAAAAGCAGTTGTAATGGATAAGACGGGAACGATTACAAAAGGAAATTTTGTCGTACAGGAGATTGTTCCGGCAGGATCATACAGTCAGGATGAACTCCTAAAGACAGCAGCATCCTGTGAAGAAGCATCTTCTCACCCGATCGCAGTCAGTATTATGGCAGCGGCAAACGAGAGAAGACTTTCTGTTGAGCATGCAAAACAGGTAAAAGAAATTTCCGGAAATGGAATTTTAGCAGAACTCTCAGAAGGAACTGTACTTTGTGGAAACAGAAGGCTTTTGGAGCAGAATCAGGTAGATCTGTCTGCATATCAGCCGAAAGCGTATGGAACAGAAGTATTACTGGCAGTAGACGGTGTCTATGCAGGATATCTTGTGATTTCAGACACTGTCAAAGAGGATGCATCGCAGGCAGTGGCAGCCATGAAGCAACAGAATATCCGGACAGTCATGCTGACCGGAGATGCAAAAGAGAATGCGCAGGCAGTGGCAGAGAAGATCGGAATTGATGAAGTGCATGCAAAGCTTCTGCCTCAGGATAAGGTAACAGAATTACAGAAGATCCGACAGAAACAGGGAAGTGTGATGTTTGTCGGAGACGGAATCAATGATGCGCCGGTTCTGGCAGGCGCAGATGTGGGAGCTGCGATGGGAAGCGGAGCGGATGCAGCGATTGAAGCTGCAGACGTGGTATTTATGACCTCTTCTATGGAAGCAATCCCGCAGTCTTTGAAGATTGCAAGAGCAACGGGAAGAATTGCAAAACAAAATGTTGCATTTGCTCTGGTGATCAAAGCACTGGTCATGGTATTTGGTCTGCTTGGTCTGGCCAATATGTGGATGGCTGTGTTTGCGGATACCGGTGTGGCGGTGATCTGTATTCTGAATGCAATCCGCATTCTGTATAAGAAACTCTAAATCCAAAATCAATGATATTACCGCAGGGCGGCACAGTCGAAAGGCTCTGCCGCTCTGTTTTCTTATAGAAACAGATAAGACGTTGACCCGCACCTGTTTTTTTCGTATAATAAAAGTCAATCGGTGCCTCAAAAACAAGAGCGGGATTACAGGTTTTGGGGGAACCGGAAGGGAGAAAGAATATGAGAAAATTAGAAGTGGAGCATTGTGATCTGATACATTCTCATAGTGATACAGTCAGACAGATACAGGAAAAGATTCCGGAAGAGCAGGAGATCAGAGGACTGGCAGATTTTTTTAAGGTATTTGCGGATGCCACCAGGATCCGGATTCTGTGTGTGCTGTCCTGTTCCGAGATGTGTGTGTGTGATCTGGCGCAGACACTGGATATGACACAGTCGGCGATTTCTCATCAGCTCCGACTGTTGAAACAGATGAAATTGGTAGTCAATCGAAGAGAGGGGAAGACGGTGTTTTATTCACTGGCGGACAGTCATATTAAGACGATCATGAATCAGGGGATGGAACATATCAGGGAATAGATATGAAGAAAGAAGTAAAGCGAAGAGCCATAGAATGTGCGGCGGCTGCCGTTTTGTATATTGTTGCGATCGTGGGAAGCTCGTATGCAGAGCTAGAAAGAGAGATGCGTCTGCTGATTTTTCTGCTTCCGTATCTGATCATGGCTTTTGCGACGGTCAGGCTGCTCTGGAACAATCTGAAGAAAAGAAAGTTGTTTGACGAGAATCTGCTGATCCTGCTTGCCACAGCAGGTGCATTTGCAGTCCATCGCTATTCGGAGGCAGTGGGAGCGATGCTGTTTTTCCAGATTGGAAAGTTGCTGGAACTTATCTCCATGAGCAGGACGAGAAAATCCATTGAGAAATTTATGGATATCCGTCCGCAGTATGCCAATTTAAAGATCAGCGGCGGGGAGATGCAGGTACCGCCGGAAGATCTGAATCCGCGGCAGGTTATTATTATCAAGCCGGGGGAGAGGATCCCCGTGGATGCGATCGTGACACAGGGGAGCAGTACGTTAGATACCAAGGCGCTGACAGGAGAATCGGAGCCGAGGCATGTGAAGATCGGCAGTCATATTTACAGCGGAAGTATCAACTTAAGTGGTGTGCTGGAAGCACGGGTATTGAAGGCGTCTGCAGATTCGACAGCATCCAGAATCATTGATATGATATCCAATGCGGACAACAGACGGGCGCAGACAGAGAATTTTGCAGAAAAATTTACCCGGTATTATACACCGCTTGTAACGCTTTTCGGAATCCTGGTGATGATCCTTCCGCCGATGATGTTTGAAGGGGCACAGCAGGGGGCGTGGATCTATCGCGGACTGATCGTGCTGGTGGCAGCATGCCCGTGCGGACTTCTGGTATCCGTGCCGCTGGCATTCTTAGGCGGGATCGGAGCAGCTTCCAGACAGGGTGTCCTCATCAAGGGAAGCAATTTTTTGGAAGCATTGTCAAAGGCAGAGACTTTTGTATTTGATAAGACCGGTACTCTGACAGAGGGAGTATTCCGGGTAAAAGAAGTGTGTCCGAAGTCGATGACTCCGGAGGAACTTCTGGAACTGACAGCATATGGGGAAGCATACTCCAGTCATCCGATCTCCGGATCTTTAAGGGAGGCTTACGACAGACCGATCGACAAAGCAAGGATCGGGGCAGTCAAAGAATTTCCGGGATTTGGTCTTGAGGCTGTTGTGGACGGAAAACAACTGGAGATTGGAAATTCCAAGTTTATGAACCAGCAGGGATATTTTTATCAACGGGTGGCTGATATCGGAACAGCAGTTCACGTAGCTGTGGACGGAGAGTATGCGGGCTATATCCTGATCACGGATGTGGTAAGAAAAGAGGCCGGCAGACTTCTGAAATGGCTGAAAAAACAACAGATCGAAGCGGTGATGATCACCGGAGATAATGAACGGGTGGCAGAAGATGTGGCCCGGCAGTTAAAGCTGGATTATGTATATGCAGGCCTGATGCCGGAGGAAAAGGTAGAGCAGGTCAGAGAATTTATGGAAAGCCATATGGAGGATGAGAAGCTGGCGTTTGTAGGGGATGGAATCAACGACGCGCCGGTTCTTGCACATGCGGATATCGGGATTGCCATGGGGGGCCTGGGCTCGGATGCAGCTCTGGAGGCAGCGGATATCATTTTGATGGAGGATGATCTTTCCAGGATCGTGAATGCGATCCGGATTTCCAGAGGAACGATTCGTGCGGTGAAGCAGAATCTGATCTTTGCCATTGGGATGAAAGTTCTTCTTCTGGTGCTGGCATCCTTTGGCTATGTAACAATGAAAAACGCAATTTTAGCGGATATGGCAGTGATGATGATCAACTTATTGAATTCATTCTGGGTGCTGAAATATCCGGAATAAGGGGTGTACAACATGAAAAGAGCAACATTGCTTGCATTGGCAGTATCTGCCTGTCTTTTGACAGGATGTACCAATGCACTCAAAGACGGAACAGGGTATCTGGAAGACGGAAATTATAAAGAAGCAGTGACCGCATTTCAGAAAGCGGTGGACGAAGGCAAGAAGACGGCGGAGGCATACCGCGGTCTGGGAATGGCATATTATGAGCTGGAGGATTATGAATCTGCAAAAGATGCATTTGAGAAAGCAATTTCAGCAGGCGGAGGAAAGAATCAGGCCATTTATAATTTCCTCGGAATCTGCGGGATGAAGCTGAATGATTACAATTATGCACTGGAGCAGTTTAATCAGGGAATCAGCCTGTCTCAGAACAGCGGTACGTCCATGGAAGATGCAGAAAGTTTCAGCGAAGTGCTTCAGGAGATGCTGTTCAATCAGATCGTATGTTATGAAAAGCTGGGTGACTGGGAGAATGCAAAAACCAAGATCGCAGAGTATATACAGGTCTATCCGGACGATGCAGATGCCCAGAGAGAAGCAAAATTTCTGGAGACCAGATAAAGAATACAAGGGAAGAAGAGGATACGCTGACTGCGGAGAAGATTCTGCGGTCAGCGTCCTTTATTCCGGGGATGAGAAAGGAGAGCGTATGCCGGGATATCAGATTACCGAGTATTGTCATCGGATGATAAGGGAGCATATCAAAGAAGGAGACTGCTGTGTGGACGCAACGGCCGGCAATGGAAATGATACAGAATTTCTCTGTCGTCTGACAGGGGCAGACGGAAAGGTCTACGCATTCGATATTCAAAAAGCAGCAGTAGAACACACCAGAAAGCGTCTGGAAGAGGCGGGACTCTCAGAGCGTGCCAAGGTGATTCTGGATGGGCATGAGCATATGGAGAACTATGTCCGGGAAACCGTGTCAGCGATCACCTTTAATTTCGGTTATCTGCCGGGCGGTGATCATCAGATCGCGACACAGGCTGATACAAGCATTCAGGCAATTGAGGCAGGGCTTCGCCTGCTGAAAAAAGGCGGGATCATGAGCCTTTGTATCTATAGTGGAGGAGACAGTGGATTCGCAGAGAAAGAGGCACTGTTGTCTTATCTTGAGACACTGGATTCCAGAACATTTTTAGTGATTGTAAGTACTTATTATAACCGCCAAAATCATCCTCCGATTCCGGCATTTGTGATCCGGATCAAAGAAGAAAGGGGAGAATAAATGGGATTTTCAATGGATGTGGGAGTTCCTGTAGTGACCGTGTTTTTACAGGGGCTTTTAAGTTTTTTTTCACCGTGTGTCCTTCCGCTTGTGCCGCTTTATCTGGGATATCTCTCAGGAGGCGCAGAGCAGGGAGAACTGTACGGAAAACGGGGGCGGCTGTTTGTCAATACGATTTGTTTTGTGATAGGGATCAGCTCCGCATTTTTTATGATGGGACTTGGTGTGTCGGCAGCCGGAAGTTTTCTTAACAAGAATCAGGCAATGGTATCGAGGATCGGCGGGATTCTGGTGATTTTATTCGGTTTGTACCAGCTTGGGATTTTTGGAAAATCAAAGCTTCTGGGTACAGAGCACCGTTTCTGGTTAAAGCTCGACAAGTTGAAGATGTCACCGGTTGTGGCGCTTGTGTTTGGATTTACCTTTAGCTTTGCCTGGACGCCGTGCGTGGGACCGGCTCTTGCGAGTGTGCTTTTGATGGCGGGAAGTGCAGGAACAAAGCTGACAGGATTCCTTTTGATCGGTGTGTATACACTTGGATTTATCCTGCCGTTTCTTGCAGTGGGACTGTTCACGGCAAAAGTGCTCGGGTTTTTCAAAAAGTACAATCATGTTGTCAAGTATACGGTGAAGATCGGAGGAATCCTGATGATCTTTATGGGACTTCTGATGTTTACAGGCAAGATGAACGCGATCACCGGATATTTATCGGGAACAGCAGGAACACAGACTTCCTCAAAAGAGACAACGAAAAAGGAAATAAAAGAAGAAAAGCAGGATACGTACCCGGCCACAGATTTTGTGCTGCAGGATCAGTATGGAAAGGAGCACAGTCTGGCAGACTATAAGGGAAAGACGATCTTTTTGAATTTCTGGGCAACCTGGTGTGGTCCGTGCAGAAATGAGATGCCGGAGATTCAGAAGATTTATGAAGAAACACAGCAGGAAGAAGACAGTGATCTGGTGATCCTGGGAATTGCCGCGCCGGGATTCGGACAGGAAGGAAGCCAGGAGGAGATCGAGGCATTTCTTGAGGAAAACGGATACACCTATCCGGTGCTGATGGATACGACAGGAGAGGTATTTATGCAGTATGGAATCAGCGCTTACCCGACAACTTTTATGGTAGACAAAGACGGAAATCTGTTCGGATATGTGCAGGGGCAGTTAAACGAAGATATGATGCGCAGCATTATCCGGCAGACGATAGAAGGCAAGAGAGAGTAGGAGAAAAGCAATGGCGTTATATGAAATGGAAGATGCGAAAGAACGCGTCATTTTAGTAGGCGTTCAGGAAAATGATGCGGAGCCGGAGGAAGAATCCCTGGATGAGCTGGCAGAACTGGCACGCACGGCCGGTGCAGAGGTAGCCGGCCGTCTGATCCAGAAACGAGAGGCGATGCATCCGGTGACGTATATCGGGAAAGGAAAGATCCTGGAGCTGAAGGAACTTTTGTGGGAGACAGACGCTACGGGAATCATCTGTGACGATGAACTGACTTCCGTGCAGCTGAATCATCTGGAGGAAGAGCTGGAATGTAAGATCGTGGATCGGACACTTCTGATCCTGGATATTTTTGCGGGAAGAGCTGTCAGCAGAGAAGGAAAGATCCAGGTAGAGCTGGCGCAGTTGAAGTATCGTGCGGCAAGGCTGATAGGACTTCGAAATTCTCTGTCCCGCCTGGGAGGCGGCATCGGAACAAGAGGGCCGGGAGAGAAAAAACTGGAGATGGACCGCCGTTTGATCAGGGAGCGGATCAGCCGTCTGAAAAAAGAACTTCGGGAAGTGGAAGAGCACAGAGAGAGGCTTCGTACTCAGAGAAAACGCTCCAATCTGAAGGTGGCGGCGCTGGTGGGATATACGTCAGCAGGAAAGAGCAGCCTGGAAAATGCGCTCACAGGAGCAGGTGTTTTAGAGGATGCAATGTTGTTTTCCACGCTGGATACGACGACACGCTCTCTGAGGCTGGCAGATACACAGGAAATCCTGCTCAGTGATACGGTCGGATTTATCCGGAAACTTCCGCATCATCTGGTAGAGGCATTTAAGAGCACACTGGAAGAAGCGAAATACGCGGATATCATCATCCATGTGGTCGATGCTTCCAATCCGCATCAGGATACCCAGATGTTTGTTGTCTATGAGACACTGCGTCAGCTCGGTGCGGAGGGAAAACCGGTCATTACCGTATTCAACAAACAGGATAAACTGGAAACACCGGGATATTTCCGGGATTTTCATGCAGAGTACTCAATCCCGGTTTCCGCAAAGACAGGGCAGGGGCTGGAAGAATTAAAAGAAGCGCTGCTTGAGATTCTGCGAAGAGATCAGGTATATATCGAGAGGCTGTATTCCTTTGCAGAAGCGGGAAAGATCCAGCTGATCCGCACCCAGGGACAGCTGCTGTCAGAGGAATATGTACCGGATGGCATTGAAGTGAAGGCATATGTGCCGAAAGAAATCTGGGGAAAAGTGTAAAACTTTTCCCTATCCCCACACTTCCTGGGCAATCTCTTTCACCAGTGCAAGCTTCGCCCACTGTTCTTCTTCTGTCAGTTTATTTCCAATCTCACAGGATGCGAATCCACACTGCGGACTTAAGTAAAGCCGGTTCAGAGGAATGTATTTTGCAGCTTTTGCAATTCTTTTCTTTATCACTTCTTTTTCTTCTAAAATCGGTGACTTGCTGGTCACAAGACCAAGTACGACTTTTTTATCATCGGAAACAAAGCGGAGTGGTTCAAATCCTCCGGAGCGTTCATCATCAAATTCCAGATAATAGGCAGATACATTTTCATTGGCAAAAAGAAACGGCGCGATCGGTTCATATCCGCCGGAGGATGCCCAGGTGGAATGATAATTTCCGCGGCATACATGGGTTGTGATCACAAGATCTTCAGGTGCATTTTCCAGAGCGAGGTTATTCAGCCGCAGATATTTTTCAGCTTCTTCTTCCAGACTGACGGAATCTTTTTGTCTTGCCTCCCAGTAATTTTTGTCGCAGAACATTCCCCATGTACAGTCATCAAACTGGATATTTCTGCATCCTGCATCGTAGAGATCCCGGATGACAGTCCGGTATGCCTGTGCAATGTCCTGAATCAGTTCTTCCAGATCTGGATATACGGCCAGAGTCTGTGTTCCATTGTCTTCCCGGAAGAGTTCTGCAAGAAGCTGGGCAGGTGCGGGAATGGTCTGTCTTGCAATGGTGTGCTCATCCTCAAACTGTTTGACAAATTTGAAATGTTCCACAAAAGGATGCTGTTCTCCGCTGATTTTTCCTGTCACGCGGACAGAGCCGTGAGTGGTTTCTTCCCCGTGGAAGAAATAGCCGTGATCCAGTTCAATGTGTTCGATTCCCTCAAGTCCCCACATAAAATCCAGATGCCAGTAGCTTCTGCGGAATTCTCCGTCTGTGATGACAGGGTATCCGGCAGCCTTCTGCTTTTTGATCAGATCTGTAATTGCTTCATTTTCAATGGATTCTAGCTCAGCCTTTGTGATCTGTCCGGCTTCAAAATCAGCTCTTGCCTGTTTTAAGTGTACAGGTCTTAAAAAACTTCCAACATAATCAAAACGAAACGGTGCGTTAAAATTTCCCATAGTAATTCTCCTGTTCTGTAAATTCGTGATTCTATGGGATTTATTGTAGAAGAGGAGAGGTGTTTTGTAAAATACTGAAAATAAATAGCTTGCTATAGAAGCAAACTATAGCAAGCCCGTTGCATTTTATGAAAATAGTGTTTTATAAATAAGGGGTTCCGGGAACTTCCGGGTAGCTTCCCATAGAGATCAGAAGCTGAAGTCCTACTTCTCTTGCGGTAAGGACTGCATTTTTTACGGCGCTTGCATCGCCGGTTACGGCGGCAATGATCTCATTGGAATGACTGGTTCCCCGGTTTGGAGTCATGTATTTGATGATCTCTACCGGAGAGGATTTCAATGCAAGGTCTGCCATGACAAGACCGATCGCCGCAGGAGAACCGCAGAAGAATCCAAATGGTTTTCCAATCGGGGCATCAAACGCCATGTTCAGCGCCTGGGAAGCGCTGGCGGAATAGGTAAATTCCAGATGCCCGGCATCACTGATATAGAGTTCTCCGGCATATTTTTCGGTGTATTCCAGTGCGATCTCTACGGCGCGGCGCACATCAGAGACACTGTAGCCGCCGATGATGATAAAGTTTCCGTGACCGCCCCATCCTTTGGTATCCCTCGGAAGTTCGATGGAAATGATCTCGGTGTTGGTAGATTTTACGGCTTCATCAGCTGCATTGATCTGTCCGGCTGCACCGGTACGGGAGCTTAACAGTCCCAGACTTTTGTAAGGCTTGTCAATCTGCATCTGCTGAAGCAGTGCGTCATTGACGCCCGGGATTACAAGTCCGATAGTATCCAGTACGGTTGTCCCGACAAATTCTGTCATGGAACAGTCCATGGATATTTTTTGAATTTCGTTGATATCTAACATAATGAAAACTCCTTTATGACATACTTCCAAATTAAATATAACCGCCGTCCAGGCCAATGATCTGTCCGGTCAGGTAAGAATGACCGGATGCAAGGGTGAGCGCCAGCGCAGCCACTTCCTCGCTGTCGGCAAAGCGTCCGGCGGGGATTTCTTCTCTTAAAGTTTCACGTTCTTCTTCCGAAAACTGTGCGTTCATAGCCGTGTCGATCACTCCGCACGCAATGGCATTGACTTGTACATTACTTGGTGCCAGTTCTTTCGCAAGAGCCTTTGTCAGTCCGTTCATACCGGACTTAGTCGCAGAATAAGCAGCCTCGCAGGAGGCACCGACGGTTCCCCACATGGAGGAAATGTTGATGATCTTTCCGCTTTTCTGAGAGACCATGTGACCGATGGCGCTGCGGCAGCAGTAAAATACAGAAGAAAGATTGGTATTTAAAATCTCGGACCACTGGGCATCACTCATATCCTGCAAAAGGCCGACAAAGGAAATCCCGGCGTTGTTGACCAGCACATCCAGCCCCGGGCAGATAGATTCGATGATGGCAAACATCTTTCTCACATCATCGGGATTACCTGCATTTCCTGGGAGCAGTGTGCAGGAACCGTGTTCGTCAAGGATTTCTTTTTCTACCTGCTGCAGGGCATCCAGAGAATGCCGGCAGTTGAGAAATACATGAAAATGATTTCTGGCAAATGCAAGTGCGCAGGCTCTGCCGATCCCGCGGGATGCACCGGTGATCAGTACATATTTCTGGTTCATAACATACTCCATTTCCAGAAGGAGAACAGCTGTAAAATGCTGCTCCTTCAGCTCTCAATTCTGTAGTTATTATACAGGAAGCAGAAACGTTTGTATACCATATTTCCAGAAAATCCGAATGGGGAAAGCGGGTTGCGGTTGTGATTCACAGGCCCTTGTGCTATTATTTTGATAGAGAACCGGTGTGTGCACATAGTAGGAGGAACGGATATGGTAGAGGAAGCCCGAAGCTTTGCAGAAAAAGCACATGAGGGACAGTTTCGAAAGGGAACGAAGCGCCCGTATATTGTACATCCGCTGGAGGTGGCGAAGATTGTGTCAACGATGACGGATGATGAGGAGATGATCAGTGCAGCCTTGCTTCACGATACACTTGAAGACTGCAGGCAGGTGACAAAAGAGCAGATCAAAGAGGCGTTCGGCGAGCGTGTGCTTGAGATGGTCAGGCAGGAGAGTGAGGACAAGTCCAAAACCTGGGTGGAGAGAAAAAGTACGACAATCCGACATTTGAAAACAGCGCAGAGAGAGGTGCAGATGATCGCTCTTGCGGACAAGCTGTCCAATATCCGGGATATTGACCGGGAGTATCCGAAGGTTGGAGAAGAATTTTGGAACCGCTTTCGAATGAAGAGTAAAGCTGCAATGGGCTGGTATTATATTGGGGTAAAAGATGCATTGCAGGAAGATTTTGCAGGAATTCCTGCATATGAAGAATATAAGATGCTGGTAGAAAAAATTTTCGGCAGTAAATCAGACTGGCAAAGGAGAGAACACAATGAAGAAGACAAAGACCATATGTTTTGCGAATAATAAAGGAGGAAGCGGAAAGTCCACCACCTGTTCCAATGTGGGATATGGATTGCGGGAGCTGGGATATAAGGTACTTCTGATTGATGGAGACATGCAGCTGAACCTGTCGCTTTCCTTGTTTGATGAGGATCAGGTGCTTGCGTTTGCGCAGAGTGAAAAGAACTTGTATGAGGGATTGAAGCGCCAGGATGATCTGTCGGATTACATTGTACATTCCGCTTATGAAGGGCTGGATCTGATTCCGTCTTCCACATTAATGAGTTCGATAGAGTATGAATTGTTTACGAAATGGCAGAGGGAGTTTATTCTCCGAAAATGTCTGAAACAGGTAAAGGAATCCGGAGCGTATGATTACATTCTGATCGATGCGCCTCCGACTTTGGGCGGCTGGGTTATGAACATCTTGTGTGCATCCGATGAGATCATCATTCCGGTGGAGTCTACGCCGTGGGGATTGTTCGGTCTGGGAAATATGTTTGAATTTCTGGAGGAAGTCCGTCAGATCACGCCGGATCTGAAGCTGGGCGGGATCGTGATCACGAAAGTAGATACCAGAAAGAGTTATTTCAAACAGACTCTGGAGACTTTAAAGAGTCTGGAGGATGTTCCTGTATTTGATACCTATATCCGGGTGGACAGTGGGATCGAGTGGTCGCAGGATAACAATGCGCCGATCATGGCATACAAAAAAAGCAGCCGCAGTGCCACAGAGTATATGGAACTGACAAAAGAAATTGCCAAAATGGAGTAGGTGAGTCATGCACAGGGAATTGTTGGATGCCTTGTCTGTCATTACAGAGGAAGAGCAGCGGATACTGGATGAACAAAGAGGGATCGACCCACAGCTTTATACAGAGAAAAAGGAACTGATCGTAGACAGCGAAAAATTGTTGAAAAAAGGGAAGCTGATACAGGTACGTCCCCATACGAGATTTGTTAATTTTCCGAAGCATAAACACAATTATGTAGAAGTGATCTACATGTGTCAGGGAACAACCACTCACATTCTGAATGGAAGTAAGGTCATTCTGGAGGCGGGGGATCTTCTGTTTTTGAATCAGAATGCAGAACAGGAGATCCTGCCGGCCGGCGAGCAGGATATTGCCGTCAATTTTATTGTGCTGCCGGAATTTTTTGATACGGCTTTTTCCATGATGGATATGGAGGAAGAAAATGCGTTGAAAGAATTTCTGGTAGGAGCTTTGTGTGGAAAGAATGATCAGACATCATATTTGTATTTTCATGTGGCAGAGATCCTTCCGATCCAGAATCTGGTGGAAAATATGGTATGGACGATCTTCTATGACCAGCCGAACAAAAGGAGATGTAATCAGATCACCATGGGGCTTTTGCTTCTTCAGCTTTTGAATCATATGGACCGGATGGAGACCGGAACAGCTGCTTTTGACCGGGAACTGACCGGAGCGGTGTTGAATTATATTGAAGAGCACTATAAAAACGGAAGTCTGTCCGAGCTGGCAGAGATTATGGGATATGACGTGTACTGGTTAAGCCGGGAGATCAAAAAACGGACGGGAAAGACGTATAAAGAGCTGCTTCAGTCGAGAAGAATGCGTCAGGCGGCATATTTGCTGAAGAACAGCAGGCTGTCGGTGGCGGATATCATAGAGTCGGTGGGGTATGACAATACCAGTTATTTTTTTCGGAAATTTAAGGAGTGTTATGGAGTCAGCCCGAAGGGGTATCGGGATATGTGAGAAAGTGAAAGAAAAGCAAGCCTGAATACAGGAAGAGCAGAGAAGCAATTTCTGGATTCAGGCTTTTTGTGTTTCGAGACATTAAACCTCAGAAAAATCAATTTTCAGATCTTCATAAATATTACATGTTACAAAATCTGTTATCGCTGCCGATAAAGCACATGCAGCTGCATCTGTAGAACGAGACTTTGAAAAGGAACATAAAGATGAGATGCAGAGATTATGTGATAAAATCGAGGCTCTACAAGAGGAATGATTTGAGCTGAAAGATAAATTAAAAGAGTTAAAAAAGGGAATACTTGATTTTAGCTGTCGCATATGCTATACTAGCGGTAGCTAAAAAGGATATAAGTGTCAAGCAGCACACAAAGTGAAAGCCCCGGAGGTCGCAACTCCGGGGCTTTCTTTTAGGCTAGTTGTCACTGTCGTTTCCGTCTAACCATTTGCAGACGTAGTAGCTGGCTACGCTTGCCATAACGGAAACCAAAAAAGATATAGGTAAAAGCGCTAGAATAATGTTTTTTTGTATTATATTATTTTTTACTTGTTCGTTTTCACTACCTATCAGTGTACCCTCTTATAATTGTCTTTATTGTAGCATTGCCGGTTACTACGAATTAAACTGCGCATATTTCTTCGGAGAAATCCCGACTGCCTTGGTGAATGCCTTCAGATAATTGCTGTAGTCATTAAATCCGCACGCTTCACAAGCTTCATTGACAGAATATCCCTGACTTAACAGCGACTTCGAGATGGTGATTCGCTTTGCGGTGATGTATTTGTTGATGGTCGTTCCTGTCGTGGCTTTGAAAATCCGGCACAGATAAGAACTGCTCAGGAAAAAATGTGCAGAGAGTTCTTCCAGGGTCAGGTTTTCACTGATATGGGTATTGATATAGGAGAGAATCTCATCCACCTGGGCGTGGTAGCCGGGCGCTTTGCTCTCTTCTTCGGCAGAAGCGCGGCAGCGTTTGTCAAACGCATGGTTTAAAAACACCATCAGTTCCAGAAATGTGGCATGATCTAAGATATCCTCGCCAAACCCGGAATTGGAGCGCAGTTTATGGATAAAATAGATAAACCGCGTCTGCTCCTCCTGAGAAAGGTGAAGCTGATGAGGCATATCCGTTCCGCGAAACTGAAAACAATGATTTAAATTGGTCGTTTCCGTAGAAATTTGTTTTAAGTATTCCGGATCGATCGAAAGAATGATGCGCTCATGTTTTTGCTGGTCGATCTGTGTCAGATAGTGACTTTCAAACTGGTTGATCAGAAAAATGTCCCCATTGCTGATGTCATAAAAATAATTGTCGATCAGAAACTGCTTTCCCCCGGAGATCGAATAATAAATCTCATAGCAGTCATGGATGTGCATATCCATGGCTTTTTCATCATTATATAAATGTGCAAAGGCGAACGTATGAGTATCCATACACTGGCGCATGGCTTCTTTGCAGGAAATACATCCTTTCATGAAAATCGTCTCCTTTCATCAGGTTGTTCAAAATCGTCCTGTTTTTCCCATATTATAGTTCAGAAGTTCAAAATTTTCAAGATTTACAGCAAGAAAACACAAGAAATAGGGGAATAATGAATGCTATACTAAGTGCAAGAAATGACACAGATTAGTCAGTCAAAATAAGGGAAATCAAAAAACAGGAGGATTATCATGGAAGTAAGAACAGCAGCATCACCAAAAGATGTAAAACACTACACAACAGACAGATTAAGAGAGGAATTTCTGATTCAGGATTTATTCCAGGCAGATAAGATCAATCTGGTATACAGCCACATTGACCGTATCATTACAGGAGCAGCAGTTCCGGTCAATGAGAAACTGGTTCTCACAGCAGGGGATGAGCTTCGTGCAGAGTACTTCCTTCAGAGAAGAGAACTTGGAATCATCAATATCGGTGGAGATGGAATCATCACAATCGATGGACGTGTTTATGAAGTAAATGCAAGAGACGGAATGTATGTTGGAAGAGGAGCAAAAGACATTTCATTTGAAAGCAAAGATGCTTCCTGCCCGGCAAAATTCTATATGAACAGTGCACCGGCACACGTATCTTACCCGACAGTACATATCAAACTTGAGGGAGAAGCTGAAGAAGGCGTTGTGATCGTAAAAGATGAGAACAAAGTAGAACTCGGAACACTGGAAGATTCCAACCACAGAATCATCAATAAATATATCGTAACAGGACAGGTAGAAAGCTGTCAGCTGGCGATGGGACTGACAAAACTTCTTCCGGGAAGCGTATGGAATACAATGCCATCTCATACACATGACAGACGTATGGAAGTATATCTGTACTTTGACATGGATGATGATTCATTCGTAATGCACTACATGGGAGAACCACAGGAGACAAGACATATCATCATGCACAATGAAGAAGCAGTGATCTCTCCAAGCTGGTCCATCCACTCCGGATGTGGATCCAAAGCATACACATTCATTTGGGGAATGTGCGGAGAAAACCAGGATTACGGCGATATGGATACAATTGCAAACAAAGACCTGAGATAATTGATAGAAGAGAAGGAGAAACAGTTATGGTAAATTTTTCACTGGAAGGTAAAATCGCACTGGTAACAGGTGCTTCTTACGGAATCGGATTCGGGATCGCTTCTGCATATGCAGAGGCAGGTGCAACAATCTGCTTTAACGACATCACACAGGAGAAAGTTGATTTAGGAATTGCAGCATACAAAGAAGCTGGAATCGAAGCTCACGGATATGTATGTGACGTAACAGATGAAGCACAGGTAAAAGCAATGGTTGCAAAAATCAACGAAGAAGTTGGAATTATTGATATCCTGGTAAACAATGCCGGAATCATCATGAGAAAACCAATGCTTGAAATGGAAGCAGACGAGTTCAGAAAAGTGATCGATGTAGACTTAAACGCACCATTTATTGTTTCCAAAGCAGTGATTCCGGGAATGAAAGAAAAAGGACACGGAAAGATCATCAACATCTGCTCTATGATGAGTGAACTTGGACGTGAGACAGTATCTGCATACGCAGCAGCAAAAGGCGGACTGAAAATGCTCACAAAGAACATCTGCTCTGAGTACGGTGAGTACAACATCCAGTGTAACGGAATCGGACCTGGATACATTGCAACACCACAGACAGCGCCGCTGCGTGAAGTACAGGCAGACGGAAGCAGACATCCGTTCGATCAGTTTATCATTTCCAAAACACCTGCTGCAAGATGGGGAACACCGGAAGACCTTCAGGGACCGGCAGTATTCCTTGCATCCGATGCATCTGATTTTGTAAATGGACACATTCTGTATGTAGACGGAGGAATCCTGGCATACATCGGAAAACAGCCATAAGAAATTGAAAATAATAAAGAGGAGATCAATATGTTAGTAGCAGCGAGAACGCATGACTATGGAAAACAGCCGGTGGATCATCTGGCAAAACTATTGAGATCCGAAAGCATTGAGGCAGCACAGCTTGTGCTGCCAAAAGCATTTTCGGAGATCAATTCTTATGAGGAAGTAACACCGCAGCTGGTGGAGAGGATCCGCAGAAATTTTGAAGAAGAGAAGATCAAGATCCAGATTTTGGGATGCTACATGGATCTTGGAAACCCGGATGATGAAGTGCGGAAAAATGCCGTGGATACGTTCAAAAAATGTCTGAAGTTCAATCAGATCCTGAGAGCGTCCATCGTCGGAACAGAGACGGCATACCCGCGTCTGAGCCGGGAAGAAAAGCAGATCTGGCATCCATATATGATGGACAGTATTGCACGTCTGGTGGAAGAAGCAGAACGTCTGGATGTGGATATGGCCATCGAACCGGTCTACTGGCATCCGCTGGAGGATCTGGAGACAACGGTAGAAGTGTTTGAAAAGATGAACAGCGACCATTTGAAAATGATCTTTGATCCGGCAAATGTGCTGGAATTTCCAAAGATCGATCAGGATGCTTACTGGAAAGAATGGCTGCAGGCATTGGGAGATAAGATCGAAGCGATCCATATGAAAGATTTTGTAGAAGGTCCGAACAAAGAGTATTGTCCGGTCTGTCTTGGAGACGGTGTGATCCGGTATGGTGAGATTGTGAAGTGGATGAAGCAGCATAAACCGGAGATCGTGGTTGTAAGGGAAGAGATGAATCCTGAAACGGCGCAGAGAGATATTGCGTATATGAGAAGGTTGTGGGTGGAGTAGTATCATCTGAAATAGTGACGGCTAATAACTGTAGAGAGGCTATGTATTGTTTGTTCGTATGTAGTAGGCTTAAAAAGAAGTTTTTCAGTGATTGTATGATAATCGTTTTGAAGAACTTCTTTTTATTGTATTCCAATTTATTTTCCACGAAAATCTGTCGGATGGCAATGATATTTTTGCCGAAACTTCTTATAGAAGAAAGTGACATTTTCATATCCTGATTTATGTGCGATCTCTGTTACAGAAAGTGCTGTCTGTCGAAGCAGTTTTGCTGCATATTCCAGTTTTTGTTCCTGAATGAGCTGAATGTAGGTCAGACCAATATGTTTTTTCAGAAGCCGCGTGACATAATTCGGGCTGATATGGAAAAAATTAGCTACGGATTCCTGAGTGCAGGTCTGGAAATTCCGCTCGATAAACCGAAGTATGGGAATGACCATGCTGCTGGTAGAAAAGGCGGATTCTTGAGTCAGATCATTTTCATACACATTGATCAGTTCGGCCATGATCGTATAGAACAAATGCATGATGATATCGTTTGAATTGATAGAAGGATCGAAGCATTCGCAAAAATAGTTCGTTAAAAAAAGAGTGGAATTCTTCTGTTATTTTCGGAGTGGAACAGCAGGTAATGGTTATGATTGGTCTTTTCGTTAATGGCATTGATAAAAAAGCGTGAGAGGATGCTGTCATTGGAAAACTGGGAAAACATATGGTCACGCAAAAAATCAGTTTTTACAATGATACTGATCATAATATCTTCTTCGCCGAGTGCTTCGATTGAATGCGGACAGTTTGTGTCGATCAGGAGCACCTGATTTTTCATAAGTGTCACAGGTTTTTCGTCAATTATCTGTGGACACTGACCGGAGTAGACGTAGTTGATCTCGATATAAGGATGAATGTGTTCCGGGACAGGATTGAAGCGTGAGTTCTTTTTAATAGAGATTTCCGGAAGCTCTGCATGGATTCCAGGATTCTGAAGAACTGCCGGATGTTGGTACACAAGAGAATCTGTGTCTGTAATATTTAAAAGAGAATATTCTTTGTCCTGTACAAAAACTTTCGGCATATTTTCCCAACCTGTATAACGTTCGCCGGCACGGTAACGAAGCTCACTGGGAGATAAAGTAGTCAGATAGTGATGCAGTGTATTTAGATTCATAGTGTTCCCCTTTTTTGTATGCAGTGTAGCAGATTGTGTGGAAATGGTCAATACAATGTGTAGAATCCGATATTTTTTCTTTGAGAAAAATAAGTATAATAAAGTCATAAAAGAGAAATGCATTTCGAAAAATAACCAAAGTGAGTGATAAACAGGAGGGCTTTATCTCATGGCAAAACAAGATTACGGACAGCTTGCAAAAGAAGTAGTGGATGCTGTTGGCGGAAAAGAAAATATCATAAGTGTTACGAATTGTATGACTCGGTTACGTTTTGTATTAAAGGATGATTCCATACCAAATAAAGAGCAGGTATGTTCGGTAAAAGGGGTCAAAGGTGTGATGAATCAAGGTGGTCAGTATCAGGTGATCATAGGAACTCAGGTAAGTGAGGTTGTAAAATTTGCCCGAAAAGAGGCAGGGATTTCCGAAGATGGAAAGACAGAAGTGAACAAAGAAGATTATAAAGTTGTAAAAAAAGACAGCCTGTGGAACCGTATTTTTTAAAGTGATTTCCGGATGTATTATGCCGATGATCGGTCCGATGATCGCAGGGGGAATTTTAAAAGGAATTCTGGTGATACTGACAACGGCAGGGGTGTTAGAAAATACAGATGGCACCTATCTGATCTTATATGCAGCATCGGACGCACTACTTTATTTTATGCCGATCATTGTTGGATTTACCTGTGGAAAGGTGTTCGATTGTAATCCATATACAACAGCAGCGATTGGTGCAGCATTTGTCTATCCGAATCTGGTCAGTGCGATTGCGGCGGAAGGAGGAATTACATTTTTAAATATCCCGATTTCGACCACGACATATGCGAATACTCTGTTTCCGATTATTCTTGCCGCATTTGTAGCAAGTAAAGTGGAGAAGCTGGCGAAAAAGGTTTTGCCTCAGATTATTCAGCTGATGATGGTGCCAACGGTGGTTCTGGCAATTGTAGTTCCACTGAGTTATCTGGTGATCGGACCTGTGATGCAGTATGTATCCAATGGTTTGTCTACAATAGTTTGCGGAATCTTCGCATTTAGTCCGATTATTGGCGGTTTGCTGTTTGGAGCGTTCTGGCAGGTAGTTGTCTTGTTGGGGTTGCATGCAGCATTTATACCGGTTCTTATGAATAATCTTTTTAGTCCAGGGAAGTGACCCGATCAATGCGGTTCTTGGATTGACTGTCTGGGCATTGGCAGGAGTGACATTTGGATATGCAATCAGAAACAAAGATCCAGAAAAGAGAAGTGCAGGATTTGGAAGTATGGCATCTGCATTGTGTGGAGTAACAGAACCTGCAATTTATTCGGTTGCCGTTCCCAATATGAAATTGTTTGCCTGTGCCTGGGTTGGTGGTGGAATTTCCGGTGCAATCCTAGGTGGTCTTGGTGGAAAAATGTATACAATGGGAGGCGATGGACTGTTCCGAATTCCAGCAATGATCAATCCGGCTGGTCTGGACGTCAGCTTTTATGGATTTATAGGTTGTGCAGTGTTGGCATTTGCAGTATCGGCAGTACTGGCATTTATTGTAGAAGGAAAATCTGGGAAAGTAAAGTAAGATAGAAAGCAGGAGTGTGGAAAATGGAGAATGGATTATACCCTTTCTTTTGGCAACACGGAGAAAACCATACTGTGTTGCGTGAATATATGGACAAAATTTCAGAGAGCGGGATGAAAGGGGTGTGCGTAGAAGCGCGCCCGCATCCGGATTTCCTTGGTGAACAGTGGTGGAGTGATCTGGATCTGATTTTGGAAAAGGCAAAAGAGAATCAGATGAAAGTCTGGATTTTAGATGATTCTCATTTCCCGACGGGATATGCAAATGGGAAAATCAAAGAGAACTATCCAGAGTATTTGAAGCAATATCTGGATATGCGCAGATATGATGTGCAGGGGCCAATGAGACAGATGCGGATCAATCTGAAATTGCTAAAGGGCAGACCGTGGGAAAAACCAGACTCCGAAGAAAAAATTTTGAGTGTATACCTTGCGAAAAGATATAGCAACAATACAGAAACAGGAGATCCTATCGATGCAGAAACATTAATCGATATTACAGAACATATGAATCGGGAAAAGAGACTCCTGACGTTGGATGTTCCATGTGGAGCATATAGTATTTTTATTTTATATCTGACACGAAAAGGCGGGGAGGAAGCAACAAAGGATTATCTGAATCCATTGGTGAAGGAAGCAACAGAAGTATTGCTGAGAGAAGTATATGAGCCACACTACGCACATTATAAACAAGAATTTGGAACAGTGATTGAAGGGTTCTTTTCTGATGAGCCGAGATTTGGAAATGTGAAAGGCACAGAGGCAGGAATCGGAAGTGATATGGTGCTTCCGTGGAGAAAAGGGCTGGAAAAAGAGATTCCGTTTGAGCCTAAATATCTCCCACTGCTCTGGGTAGATGCAAAAGGGACAGAGGTACAGATTCGGTATCAATATATGGATCTGATCACAAAGTTGTATCGGGATAACTTTACGAAGGTACTTTCAGATTGGTGTCATGTACATGGTGTGCTGTATCTGGGGCATACGATTGAAGATAATGGAGCCCATGCAAGACTTGGATATGGCACAGGTCATTACTTCCGGGGGCAGGAGACAATGGACTATGCCGGAATTGATGTGATTGGAGGGCAGGTTGTTCCGGGGATGAATTATCACCATGATGCCTTTAATACAGGGGGTAGCAACGGAGAATTCTATCATTATGCACTTGCGAAACTGGCTTCTTCCGCAGCGCATTTGGATCCGCTGAAAAAGGGAAATTCCATGTGTGAGGCATTTGGGGCGTATGGATGGAATGAAGGACTGAAAATGATGAAATGGATTACGGATCATCTGATTGTCCGTGGAATCAATCATCTGGTACCGCATGCGTTTGATCCTAAAGAATTTCCGGACTTTGATTGCCCGCCACATTTCTATGCGCATGGAATGAACCCGCAGTTTCGATATTTTCCGGTGTTTACGGCATATGCAAACCGTTTGATGGAAATTTTCCGCAATGGAAAACATCCGGCAAAAGTCGGGCTTCTCTATCCGGCAGAGATGGAGTGGGGAGGCGAATACATGCCGGTAGAAAAACCGGCAAGGGTGCTGACAGAAAATCAGATCAGTTTTGATATCATTTCGCTGGATTATCTGGAAAAAGCGGAAATTGCGGAGCAGTGCTATTTTATCAATGGACAGAGATTTGAAGTGATGGTTGTTCCGTACGGGACATTTATGCCGCTGCCAGGCAGGGAATTGTTAGGAAAGCTGCAGGAGGCAGGAGTTACAGTCATTTATCTTCCAAAGGATATTCAAAGCTGCCAGCTTGCCGAAAAGCTTCATTCATATCGTGCAGTTATTTTGGAAAAAGAAGAGCCGGAACTTGCAGTGGGTGAATATGAAAAGGATAATAAGCGGTATCTGATGTTGTTCAATGAAAATATCGGAAATGCCGTAGATACTGTACTGCAGATTCAGGGAGGTAAATTTATATACCGGTATGATGTCTTTGAAGACCGGATGACCAGAGTGTCTCCATGTATGAAGCTTCATTTGGAGCCATACGAGTCGATTTTGTTGATACAAAGCGAAGAAGATCTGGCGCCCCAGCCGCAAGATATTTCTTTAGAACAGGCGCAGACGGATTGCTCACAGATGCTTCCAAAGACATGGAAGGTGATGTTTGCAGACAGTACCTCTTATCCGGATTTTCAGATAATGGTTCCAACAGAAAAGCTGGAACTGGTGAGCAGTTTGCCTGGATTTGAGGAAATTACCGGAACTGTGAGATACGAAGGTATGCTGTGGAAAAATAGGGAAGCGAGCAGTCTAATATTAGATCTGGGAAATGCTTATGAGACAGCAGAGGTTTTCATAAATAACATTTCAGTGGGGGTGCGGATCTGCAAGCCGTACAGATTTGATTTGACATCCTTTCTTCAGGAGGGGCAAAATCAGATTGTTGTGGAAGTGACAAATACATTAGGGACACAGATGAGAGATCCAATCAGTCATTACCTTCCAATAGAACCGTTTGGTGTGGAGGGTCCGGTGAGAATGTATAAGGAGGAAAAGTGATGAGTTTACCAGAGAATTTTCTATGGGGCGGTGCGACCGCGGCAAATCAGTGTGAAGGTGCATATAACATAGGTGGCAGAGGGCTGGCAAATGTGGATATCTGTCCGTCGGGAAAAGATCGGTATCGGGTGATATCCGGGCATCCGGATAGTTTGAAACCGGACGACGATCATATATATCCGGCAATGGAAGCGGTTGATTTTTACCATCATTATAAAGAAGATATTGCTCTTTTAGGAGAAATGGGATTTAAGACATTTCGTCTGTCGATCGCCTGGACCAGGATTTTCCCGAATGGAGATGAAGAGCAGCCGAATGAGGAAGGGCTTAAGTTTTATGAGGATGTGTTCCGGGAATGTCACAAGTATGGAATTGAGCCGCTCGTAACGATCACGCATTTTGACTGTCCGATTCATCTGATCAAAGAGTATGGCGGATGGAAAAACAGAAAGCTCATTGATTTTTATAAAAAACTGGTGACAGTGTTGTTTACCAGATATAAAGGGCTTGTAAAATACTGGCTGACATTCAATGAGATCAATATGATCCTCCATGCGCCGTTTATGGGAGCAGGGCTGGTATTTGAAGAAGGTGAAAATGAAATGCAGGCAAAATATCTTGCGGCACATCATGAACTGGTGGCATCTGCAGAGGCAACCAGAATTGCACGTGAGATTGATCCGGAAAATCAGGTGGGCTGTATGCTGGCTGCAGGGCAGACGTATCCTTATTCCTGCAATCCGGCGGATGTGTGGAAGGCACAGGAAAAAGACCGGGAGAATTACTTTTTTATTGATGTGCAGGCGAGAGGAGAATATCCCGCATATGCGGAAAAATTCTTTGAAAGAGAAGGAATCGTGCTGAATATGACAGAAGAAGACCGGAGATTATTAAAAGAGCATACTGTTGTATTTTATTTTCTTTTTCTTATTATTCTTCCCGCTGTGCAAGTGCGGATGCAAGTATTGATAAAACGGAAGGAAATGTATTTGCAACACTGAAAAATCCATATCTGAAAGCAAGTGAGTGGGGATGGCAGATTGATCCACTTGGACTTCGTATTACAATGAATGTGCTGTATGATCGTTATCAGAAGCCACTTTTTTATTGTAGAAAATGGACTTGGTGCTGTGGACTACCCGGATGAAAAAGGGTATGTGGAGGATGATTATCGGATTGAATATTTGAAACAACATATCCGAGCAATGATGGATGCAGTAGAGTTAGACGGAGTAAAATTGCTTGGCTATACCTCCTGGGGGTGTATCGATCTTGTCAGTGCGTCCACGGGAGAGATGAAAAAGCGGTATGGATTTATCTACGTGGATAAAGATGATCAGGGAAGCGGAACATTAAAAGAAGCAGAAAAAATCATTTTACTGGTATAAAAAGTGATCGAGACAAACGGAGAGTGTTTAGAAAGAGAATATCTAAATATAAGAAGAAAAAGATGGTTGATGTCAGCCATCTTTTTGATGGAATCAGAAAAATTGAAAAATATTGCGGTTCAATATGTTTTGTTCATAAAAAACAAGAAAATGCAGAAAAACATCAGCATAACGTCAAAATAGCATTCGGCAATATGCATAAAAATGAGCGATAAATTTGTATATAATAAACAAAAGGATTGGGAATGATAAAAATAATATGGAAAATTGATAAAATGAGCAGATTTGCTGTTTGAATAAAAATGAAATTGGTAAAATTGATAAAAACAACAAGATAATTTGAAAAAATGAGTTTGCGGACAAGATAGTATGAGAATCAGCTCCCTTCATGTGATACTATTTTCACATAAAAATAAGGGCCCGAAAAAATAAAAACTGAATCTATGAACAGGAGAGGAAACATGAAGGGAATGAAAAAAACAATAGGGATCGTACTCGTGATCGCATTGATCGCAGTAGGAATTTATACCTTTGTGGCAGTAAAAAGTGAGACAAGCAGTGAAAAGGTGCAGCTTAGAATGGCACATGGACAGGCGGCAGATTCTGAGATCGGAGAGACGATCGAGTATTTATCAGATCTGGCAGCAGAAGACAGTTCCAAGAATCTGGAAGTGGATATTTATCCGAGTGGTGTGCTTGGAGCAGAGCCTTCCACGGTAGAGATGGTACAGGCAGGTGTACTGGATATGGCGAAAGTAAGCGCCAATACACTGGGACAGTTTGATGAGAGATATTCTATTTTCTCACTGCCATATCTGTTCCGCAATCAGGAACACTATTACAATGCAATGGCAAACAGTGAAGGGATTCAGGAACTGTTTGAATCTACAAGGGACAAAGGATACATTGCAATTGGTTATTATGCAAATGGTGCAAGAAATTATTATCTCAAAGAAGATAAGGCAGTGACAGATCCTTCTGTTCTGAAAGGAAAGAAAATACGTGCCATGGTCAGCAGTACTTCCATGGAGATGATCGAACTGATGGGCGGCTCACCGGTACCGATGGCATCCAGTGAAACGTACACGTCTCTTCAGCAGGGCATCGTAGATGGTGCAGAAAATACAGAGCTGGCACTGACAGTTGACAAACATGAAGAGATTGTAAAATCTTATACATACACAGAGCATCAGTATTCACCGGATATTTACATCATCAGTACGAAAGTCTGGGACAGCTTAAGCAAAGAACAGCAGGAATATTTAAAAGAGTGTCTTGTGAAATTGAATGAGAATTTTGTTTCAAAATATCAGCAGATGATGGATGATGCCATTGAAGAAGCACAGGAGCATGGTGTGACTGTTTACAGAGATATTGATAAGAGTAAATTTATCGAGGCAGTTCAGCCAATGCATGAGGCGTTTGAAAGTAAAGGGGACGCTTACAAGAGCCTCTACGAAGATATTCAAAAATATGCCGTTGCAGAAGAGGAGGAGAAGTAATGAAGATCATAAATAAAATTCTGGGAACAGTGATCTCCGTACTTGTTGCGGTCATGGTTCTTGCCTGTTGCTGGCAGGTTATCACACGATTTCTGTTAAATGATCCAAGTCAGTGGACGGAGGAATTTTTGAGATACGCACTGATCTGGATGACGATGCTTGGGGCACCGTACGCTTATGGAAAAGATCAGCATTTGTCGATTCGTGTGCTGGTGGATAAATTTCAGTCAAAGAATCAGATCCGAACAAAGATCGCAGTAGAGATCATCGTATTGATCTTAAGTATTGCAGTATTTATTGTAGGTGGAATCATGGTAACTGCAAACTCAGCAGGACAGATTTCAGCCGCACTGAAACTTCCGATGCAGGTTTACTATGTATGTATTCCAATCAGTGGATGTCTGATGGTGCTGTATTGCCTGGAGCGTTTGAAAAGATGGTTCACAGAATTAAAGGAGGGAAAATAAATGGAAATTCAGGCAGCAATCTTACTTGTAATTGTATTTTTCCTGATGCTGGCGTTTAGTGTGCCGGTGTCGTATAGCATCATTGTTTCCGCATTGGTAACGATCGTTGCATTTTTGACACCTGGATTTGGTGTGTTTGTTTCTGCGCAGAAGATGGTCAGTGGAATTGACAGCTTTTCTCTGATCGCAGTACCATTTTTTATTCTGGCAGGTCTTTTGATGAACAGCGGTGGTATTGCCAAGAGATTGATCAATCTCGCACTGTTGGTTCTTGGAAAAGTACCGGGATCTTTGGCACTGACAAACATTGCGGGAAATGCGATGTTCGGTTCAATTTCCGGTTCCGGTATTGCAGCGGCAACTGCAATCGGTGGAGTTATGCTCCCGTTGGAAAAAGAGCAGAAGTATGATGAGGGATTTGCGGCAGCAGTTAATATCGCAACGGCGCCGGTTGGACAGCTGATTCCTCCGACAACAGCGTTTATCGTATTCTCGGCAGCAGGTGGTGGTGCTTCGGTAGCTGCACTGTTTATGGGTGGATGGATTCCGGGACTTCTGTGGGCTGCATGTTGCATGGTAGTTGCATTCTTCTATGCAAGAAAGCAGGGATATGTAATTAAAAGAGACAAACTGACTGCAAAAATCGTAGGGAAGACAATATGGGATGCAATCCCGAGTTTATTTCTGGTCGTGATTATCATCGGTGGTATTTTATCTGGAAAATTTACGCCGACAGAGGCATCCGGTGTTGCGGTTGCATACGCCTTTATCCTCTCCGTGTTTATTTACAGAACGATCAAACTGAGTGAAATTCCGAAGCTGCTGGTGGATGCAGCAGTTATGACAACAATCGTTATGCTGATCATCGGAGCATCTTCTGTATTGTCATTTGTAATGTCCTTTACAGGGCTGCCGGCAGCAATCAGTAAACTGGTTCTTGGAATTTCAAGTAATAAATATGTGATCCTGCTGATCCTCAATATTTTCCTTCTGATCGTGGGAACATTTATGGATATGGCGCCGGCACTTTTGATCTTCACACCGATCTTCCTTCCGATCGTACAGAGCTTTGGAATGAGCCCGATCCACTTTGGTGTCATGATGGTTATGAACCTTTCTGTAGGAACGATCACACCGCCGGTTGGAAACGTACTGTTTGTGGGATGCAGTGTGGCAAAACTGCGGGTAGAGCAGGTTATGAAACATCTGATCCCGCTCTTTGTGGCAATCTTTGCAGCATTGATGATGGTAACTTACATTCCGGCACTCAGCGAATGGCTCCCTACTGTTTTGGGGCTTCTGGAGTAATCGTGTTTTTGTAAGTAATTCCATTTAGGGTTTTGCGATACTTTAACGGTGAAATACTCATGTAGGTTTTGAATACTTTTTCAAAATAAGTAATACTTTCATAGCCGACCGTACCGGCAATCTCGGAGACGCTAAGAGTGGTCTCCTCAAGGAGCTGTTTGGCTCTCTTTGTACGCAGGATATTGACATATTCATTGACGCCGTAGCCGGTGACTTCTTTAAATGAGCGGCTTAAATAAAACTTGCTCAGATAGAAGATTCCGGCGAGGCCGTCTAAAGAGATGGATTCTGCGTAGTGATCAGAAATGTAGTCGGCAATGTTATAGATTGTCTGATACTTGCTGCTTTTATGAATGGCAGTTTCATCTTTGATCGGAGTCAGCTCCGGGTTGTCTCTGATAAAGTCAATAAAATAGTGGATGATTTCCATCTCGATCAGGGCTTTGTAGCTGCGGCTGCGGTTGGAAAATTCAGTCTTTAGTACTTCATACATATGTAAAAATTTTTCCTGCTGCTTCTGCGTCAGATTATAAACTCCATAGTGTTCGCGAAAAAAAAGGAACAAGATTGAGGTGCGGAAATTTTTCATCAAACTGCTGCATTTTGGATTTATCAATATACAGAATGATTCGCGTGTATCCGGTTGTGTCATCCTCCGGAGCATGTGTCATATGGATCAGATTTGTATCCACCAGGATCAGGCTGCCTTTTTTCACCTGATAGGCACGGTTATTGAAGAAAAAGAGGCGCTCTCCTTCTGTGAGAAAGTAAATCTCGTATTCATTATGAAAATGATTGGAACGCATATCAAAACCACTGGAACGTTTTAAATGTTCCAGAGAAATTCCTTCCATTTCTGAATAATAAATGATAGTATCCATACAGTATCTCCTTTGTTGTGAGCAGCGTGTGCTTTGTTAAAACTATTATAAGATAGAAACCGTAAAAAAGCTATATGAAAGGATTGGCATAAAATGCCGGAAAAGAAAATGAAGAATATAAAAAGAGAACTGATCGAACAAAAACTGAATCTGGTCGTAGAAAAACTAATGAACCTCGGCGGTCCGGAAAATGAAGATGAATTAAAAGACGGCGGAGAGGCAATCGGCTTTTTTAAGCGTGACTTTGGGATTGCAGAGTGGGACTGGCCTCAGGGAGTGGGGCTGTACGGACTTCTCAAAATGATGAAAATACAGGGAAATGATGATTATAAAACATTTCTGCATCAGTGGTTCAAAGGAAATATCGCAGATGGACTTCCGTCCAGAAACATCAATACAACAACCCCGCTTCTGACACTGGCAGAGTTAAATGAACAATATCAGGATAAAGAATTTGAAAATCTGTGTCTGGATTGGGCTAAGTGGCTGATGAACTGCATTCCGAGAACAAAAGAGGGCGGATTTCAGCATGTCACAAGTGCAAACGGTGACAGACAGGGTGTACGTTTAAATGAAAGCGAGATGTGGATCGATACTCTGTTCATGACCGTATTATTTTTGAATAAAATGGGGCAGAAATATCAGAAACAGGAGTGGATCGACGAGTCCATCCATCAGGTGCTGATGCATATCAAATATCTGTATGATACACATACCGGATTATTCTATCACGGATGGTCCTTTAACCGTATGGATAATTTCGGCGGTATTTTCTGGTGCAGAGGAAACAGCTGGTTCACACTGGGAATTCTGGATTATGTGGATATGTTCAAAGGAACGCTCAATGCAGGTGTGAAGACGATCATTCTGGACACTTACAAAGCGCAGGTCAGAAAACTCAAAGAACTTCAGAGCAAGAGCGGATTGTGGCATACCGTACTGACAGATCCTGACAGTTACGAAGAAGTTTCCGGTTCTGCGGCCATCGTGGCAGGAATTCTCAAAGGAATCAAAATGGGGATCCTGGACGATTCATATCTGGAATGTGCATGGAAGGGTGTGCAGGCGATTCTGAAAAATATCGATAAAAACGGAACGGTATTAAACGTATCCGGTGGAACAGGGATGGGATACGATGCAGATCATTATAAAAACATTCTGATCGCGCCGATGGCGTATGGTCAGTCTTTGACAATTCTGGCGCTGGTAGAAGCACTGCAGTTGGCGGAATAGAGTGCAAATAAGGACGCTGTTTTATATAAATAGCGTCCTTTTTTTACACTTTTTTATTTCATATAATAGAGTTAAATAAAGTGGGAAAAGGGAGGCAGAAAATGGACAAATATTATTTGGCTGTTGACATTGGCGCATCCAGCGGCCGGCATATGCTGGCAAGTATGAAAGACGGGAAAATGCAGTTGGAAGAGGTATACCGTTTTCCGAATGGAATGACAGAAAAAAACGGGACTCTCTGCTGGGATGTAGAGCGTCTGTTTACAGAAATCAAAAACGGATTGAAAGTATGTAAAGAGCTGGGGAAAATTCCGGTATCTATGGCAATTGATACCTGGGCGGTAGACTATGTACTGCTGGATGAAAATGACAAGATTCTGGGGGATACAGCAGGTTACAGAGACAGCCGTACAAATGGAATGGATGAAAAGGTGTATGAAAAGATTCCGCTGGGAGCTCTGTATGCAAGAACCGGAATCCAGAAACAGATTTTCAACACGATCTATCAGCTGATGGCGGTAAAGGAAAATTATCCGGAGCAGCTGGAACAGGCAGAATCCATGCTGATGATCCCGGATTACTTCCAGTTTTTGTTGACCGGAGTCAAGAAGATGGAATACACCAATGCGACAACGACCCAGCTTGTAAGTCCTCAGACAAAAGACTGGGATTACGAACTGATCGATCTGCTTGGGTTTAACAGGAAGATTTTCAAAGAGATTTCCATGCCGGGAACGGTTGTAGGAAACTTTACAAAAGAAATTCAGGAGGAAGTTGGATTTGATTGTACGGTTGTACTTCCGGCAACGCATGATACCGGATCTGCAGTGCTTGCAGTTCCGACGAATGATGACAATGCGATCTACATCAGTTCCGGTACCTGGTCTTTGATGGGAATTGAGAGAAAAGATGCGGATTGTTCCATGGAAAGTATGCGGGCAAACTTCACAAATGAGGGAGGATATGATTACCGCTTCCGTTTTCTGAAGAACATCATGGGGCTGTGGATGATCCAGTCTGTCAAGAAAGAATGGAAAGAAGAGCTTTCCTTTGCGCAGATATGTGAACAGGCATCCAAAGAGGAGATTACTTCTTTAGTGGACTGCAATGATGATTGTTTCCTTGCTCCAAAGAGCATGATAGAAGCAGTACAGACGTTTTGCAGAGAGAGTAATCAGCAGATTCCGGAGACAATCGGGGAGATTGCGGCAGTGATCTACAACAGTCTTGCAAAATGTTATGGAGAGACGATTCGGGAGATCGAGGAAATTACAGGGAATACATACGATACGATTTATGTAGTCGGTGGTGGTGCGAACGCAGGTTATCTCAACGAACTGACTGCAAAATATACAAAGAAAAAAGTGTCGGCAGGACCGACAGAGGCGACTGCAATTGGAAATATCACGGTTCAGATGCTTCATGATGGAGTGTTTACATCATTGCCTGAGGCAAGAACCTGCATCGGCAAGTCATTTGACATCCGTCACTATGATGAAAACGGAAATGAAAATCAGGAGGTATAAAGCGATGACAAGATATGAATCAGCAAAAGAAATCTATGCAAAATTAGGAGTAGACACAGACGCGGCAATTGAAAAATGTATGCAGGTACCTGTTTCTCTGCACTGCTGGCAGGGAGACGATGTGACAGGATTTGATCACGATGGCCCTCTGACAGGTGGAATCCAGACAACAGGAAACTATCCTGGAAAAGCAAGAACACCGGAAGAATTGATGGCGGATATGGACAAGGCAATGAGCCTGATGCCGGGAGCAAAGAAGATCAATGTGCATGCGTGCTACGCAATTTTTGAAGAGGGAGAATTTGTTGACCGTGATAAACTGGAGCCTAAACACTTCCAGAAATGGGTAGATTTTGCAAAAGAAAGAGGAATGGGACTGGACTTCAATCCAACATTCTTCTCTCATGAGAAAGTAAAAGACGGACTGACACTTTCAAGCCCGGACGAAGAGACAAGGAAATTCTGGATTGAGCATGGAAAAGCATGTATCCGTATTTCCAAGTATTTTGCAGAGCAGACAGGAATCCCATGTGTGATGAATATCTGGACAGGAGACGGATTCAAAGATGTGCCTGCAGACCGTATGGGACCAAGAGTTCGCTACAAAGAATCCATCGATGAGATCCTTTCTGAGCCATATGATCCGAAGATGGTAAAACCTTGTGTAGAATCTAAGGTATTCGGAATCGGAGTTGAGGCATACACAGTTGGTTCTGCAGAATTTGCGCTGAGCTATGCGGCAATGAACAAAGAGAAATGCCTGCCGCTGATGGATAACGGACATTATCATCCGACAGAAGTTGTTTCCGATAAGATCCCGGCGCTTTTGACCTTCTTCCCGGAAATCGCACTGCATGTGACACGTCCGATTCGTTGGGATTCTGACCATGTAGTTCTGTTTGATGATGAGACAAAGGAAATCGCACAGGAAATCGTTCGCTGCGAAGGCGGTCTTGACCGCACTTATATTGCCTTGGATTATTTCGATGCATCCATTAACCGTATCTCTGCATGGGTAACAGGATTTCGAAGTTTCCAGAAAGCGCTGCTGAATGCACTTTGTACACCAAGTGCACTCTTAAAAGAACTTCAGGATACCAATCAGATGTCAAAGAAAATGGTGGTAATGGAAGAGTGCAAGACACTTCCAATCGGAGATATCTGGGAGGAGTACTGCAGAAGATGCAATGTTCCGGCAGAAAGCTGGTTTGAAGAAATCGAAAAATATGAGACAGAAGTGCTCGTAAAAAGAGCATAAATGAAAAAGGATGGAACTATCGTTTTTTACGATCAGATCGTGAAGCGGCAGTTCCATCTTTTTTATTTTTGATATAATTTCTTTTTTTCACGAGGAGCGACACCTGTTAATTTTTTTGTAAAGTCCGATTGAAATGAGTCAGGTTGGAAAATCCTACTTCTCTACTGATTTGAGTGATATTATAGTCGGTTTCTAACATCAGCCTCTGTGCATGGAGAATGCGTGTGGTATTCAAATACTGAATAATCGTTTTCCCGGTTGCATTCTTGAATTCATGGCACAGATGGTAGGGACTTACATAGAGTATTTCTGCCAGTTGATTCACAGAGATATCTTCCATGTAGTGATTGTGAATATAGTCTACAGCTTTTGCAGAACGAGTTTTTGGGATGCTTTTTACGGCTTCAAAATCCAGACGCAGCATATTTAACAGGAGTCCGTTCAGTTGATTACAGATATAGGCATCGTGGTATTTGCCTGGAACATCTATTTCATGAGTGAGAGACAAAAGAAGAGAAAGAATCTGGTTTGGAATATATCCTTCGTTCACAAAAAGAAGTCTTTTTTCTGAAAGCAGTTGACAAATGGTGTCATTTGCGATCAGCTCAGGAGAAAAATATAACACGATTCGTTTAAAAGGCATGTCCTTTTCACCATAGGAGTGATGCATGATATGAGGGGGAAACAAAACAAAATCATTCGCAGTAAGATGATAAATTTCACCTTCTATCATATGCATCCGCTCACCTTCCAGAAGATAGTATAACTCGAAAAAGTCGTGAAAATGGGACTGGGTCATATTATCATTCACTCCTTCAGCATAAGCGTAAGCAATTTTTTTCCTTGCGAAATAATAATCGCAGCAGTATCTAACATAATCCATCTCCTTTCTGCACAAAATAGAGGTGTAAAAAATTGTGCATATCTAACAAAAAGCAAAATATATAAATCCTATAAGAAGAAGATTAGCATAAAAAAGAAAGATGGGCAAGAAGGAAAATAGCAAGAAAGGTAAAATAATGGCTGGAATATCACAAAATGTGTCTACTTTTAGGTACTCTGTTTTTTTATAATATTTTTAGAAATTGAAAGGAAAATGATTTCCGGGAAAAGAAAACAGGAGGAGAAAAGGGATGAAGATATGTTTACAGGCAGGAGCTGTAAAACAGATAGAAAATTATTTTTCGATATCTACGGATGGCGTGGAGATTCGTATCTGGTTTTTAACGGATTCTGTTGTTCGGATTCGTGCAGGTTTTGACGGAGATTTTGTGGAAGAATCTTACAGTCTGGTGACAACTGCATGGGAAGATCGTATGGATATGTTTATGAAACATTATCGGAAACGGATTCAGACAGCAGAAGCCCAGTTGACAGATGGGTTAGAAAAAGCGGTAATCCAGGGAAAAGTTTTGAGAGTAGAAGTGGAAAAAAATCCATTTCGTATTTGTGTTTATGATGCAGAGAATACACAGATCCATGCGGATATTGTAGATTTAGCCTACATGGAGGACAGCAATAACCGTCGCATTCACACAAGTGAGATTACAGAAGATGATTGTTTTTATGGATTTGGTGAGAAAAGCGGAGAGTTTAACAAAGCTCAGAAATTTATGAACATGAGCCCGAAAGACGCTATGGGATATAATCCGAAGGAGACAGATTCTCTTTATAAGCATATTCCATTTTATATCAAACTGAATAAGAAAACCAAGAAGGCAGTGGGATATTTTTATCACAATACATATGAGTGTGATTTCAATATGGGACGTGAGAAAAGTAATTATTGGAAGCCTCACAGCACGTATCGTGTAGATGGAGGAGATATTGACCTCTTTCTGATCACAGGACCACAGGTGCGGGATGTGGTAGAGCGTTATACTGATTTGACAGGGAAATCCGCATTGCTTCCGCGTTACGCATTGGGCTATCTGGGATCGTCTATGTACTATCCGGAGTTAGAGAAAGATTGTGATGATGCAATCCTGGAATTTATTGACACAACGAAAGAAGAAGAAATTCCAGTGGATGGCTTCCAGCTTTCCTCAGGATATTGTGCGATTGAGACAGAAGAAGGAATCAAACGCTGCGTTTTTACATGGAATAAAAAACGTTTCAAAGATCCAAAAGATTTTTTCAAACAGATGAAAGACCGTGGGATTTGCGTATCACCAAATGTGAAACCGGGAATCTTGCTGTTGCATCCAAAGAAGGAAGAGATGCAGGCGAAAGGAATGTTTGTAAGAGCAAGCAGATCAGAGGAGCCGGGAATTGGAACATGGTGGGGCGGAAAAGGTGTTTTTGTTGATTTTACAAAGCAGGAAACGCGAGATAACTGGAAAGCTATGTTAAAAGAGAATGTTCTGGAGTATGGGACCAGTTCTGTATGGAATGACAACTGCGAATATGACAGCATGATCGATAAAGACTGTCGTTGTGATTTTGAAGGAAAGGGAGCAACGATTGGTCAGCTGAAGTCTGTGATGTCGAATATTATGTGTCACATCACAGATGAAGCTGTGCATGAGATATTTGAAAATCAAAGACCATATATTGTTTGTCGTTCCGGTCATTGTGGAATCCAGAAATATGCACAAACATGGGCTGGTGACAATCTGACATGTTGGGAAGCATTAAAATATAATATTGCAACAATTCTGGGAATGGGACTTTCCGGAGTCGCAAACCAGGGATGTGATATCGGAGGATTTTATGGTCCGGCTCCTGAGGCGGAACTACTGGTGAGATGGATCCAGAACGGGATATTTCAGCCAAGATTTTCCATTCATTCCACAAATACGGATAATACGGTAACAGAACCATGGATGTACAGCGGCTGCAAAGAATATATCAAGAAAGCGATTGAATTCCGTTATCAGTTGATCCCATATCTGTATTCTTTGATGGAGCGTGCTCATGAAACAGGGCTGCCGATCATGGAACCTCTTTGCAGTGCATTTCAGAATGATGAGAAATGTTATGATGAAGGTGTGGATTTTATGTTTGGAGATGCGCTTCTAGTGGCAAACGTGGTAGAAAAGGGAGCAAAAACCCGCAAGGTATATCTGCCGGATGGAGAAGTATTTTACGATTTCTACACAAGAGCGCGTTATGAAGGCGGACAGACAATCGAATTCTCGGTTGATTTGAGCAGTATCCCACTTTTTGTCAGAAGTGGAGCAATCGTGCCGATGGCGTTGAATCAGATGAATAATCTGATGACGCAGGAAGCAACAGGATTGAAGATCCTTTGTGCACCGGATAAAGACAGTTCTTTCGTGATCTATGAGGATGACGGAGAGACAATGGACTATGCAAACGGCGGGTATTTAAAAACTGTTCTGGATATCAAGGCAGGAGAGCAGACGGTACTTAGCTTCCGGAATGAAGGGGAGTATGAGACTGCGGTCGAGGATATTTATCTGGATGTCATTCATCGGGAAAAAGCTCCGTACTGGGTAAAGGCAGACGGACATGAACTTCCTCATTTCCTGCACAGAAAGAAATTTGAAGCAGCACAAGAAGGTTGGTATTACAGCCAGAGTCTGAAATCTGTGCAGATCAAATATAAGAATCCGAAGAAGGATTATGAAGTGATTGTGTCATTTGAACAGTTTGACATGATCGGAATGTAAAAAGAAAGGAATGAGACGAGATGAAAAAAGCAATTTCGATGCTGCTTGTAATGGGATTGAGCGCAGGCCTTCTGGCAGGATGCGGAGCTAAGAGTGTGTCAGGCAGTGAAGAAGCAACGGCAGAGAATCCGATGGTACTGACACTGTCACATGGGTTGAGTGAGACTCATACGGTACATATTGCAATGGAAGAATTTGCAGAAAAAGTAGAAGAACGTACAGACGGCAGAATCAAAGTGGAAATTTTTCCGAACGCCCAGTTGGGAAGTGAGACAGAATCTATGGAACAACTGACAGCAGGTGTCATTGCCATGACAAAGGTTGCGTCTCCGATTTTGGCAACTTATGAAGAAGGGTATAATACATTCGGACTTCCGTATATTTTTGACGATACCGAGGACTTCTATCATGTAATGGATTCTGATGAGATGCATGATTTCTTCCTTTCTACAGAGGATGAGGGATTTGTGACACTGACGTATTATACATCTGGAGCACGTTCTTTTTATACAAAAGACAAAGCAATCCGTACACCGGAAGATTTAAAAGGATTAAAAATCCGTGTACAGGATATGGAGTCCCAGACAGATATGTTGGATGTTATGGGGGGAACGCCGGTTGCAATGTCTTATGGTGATGTGTATACCTCTCTTCAGACGGGGATCATTGATGGAACAGAGAACAATGAGACGGCGCTGACAACGGGAAAACATGGAGAGATCTGTAAAGTATATTCCAAAGATGAACATGCGATGATTCCAGATGTTATGGTGATGAGCGCAAAGATATGGAATACCATCAGCCCGGAGGATCAGCAGATTATTTTGGAAGCGGCACAGGAGTCTACAGACAGCCATAAGATATTATGGGAAGAAGCGATTAATGATGCGGTCGAGGAAGCGAAGAACGAAATGGGTGTGGAATTTGTAGAGGATGTAGATAAGGATGCATTCCGTGAAGCGACCAAAGGAATGATAGAAGATTATTGCGAGCGCTATCCGGGTGTTGCAGAGCTTCTGGATATCATTGAGTCTGTAAAGTAAGGAGGGGAAACCATGCAGGCAACGTTGACAAAGATAAAAAAAGGAATGAATTTCTGTTATCCAGAATTGCGGCAGTGCTTTTGTCTGCCATGACGCTTCTGGTATTGTATCAGGTATTTACCCGTTATGTGCTGAACAGCCCGGCGGCATTTACCGAGGAAATCGTGAGGTATCTGTTGATCTGGACTGGATTTATCGGTGCAGCTTATGCGTTCAGTACAAGACAGCATATGGCATTGGTACTTGTAAGAGACAGGTTGTCTCCAAATCGAAAGAAAGTACTGATGACAGCGATTGATGTATTGATTCTTGTATTTGCATTGTTTGTTATTATTATTGGAGGAACTAAACTGGCGCTGAGCGCGGTGAAAGAATATTCTGCACTTCTGAGAATTTCCAGAGGGCTTGTATACAGTATGGCTCCGATTTCTGGAGTGTTCATCATTCTCGCGCAGATTATTAACATCTATGAAGATGTTACCGGAAACGTGATTGAAGAAGGAGGAGTAGAGTAATGGATATTGCCGTAACGACTATACTTTTGTTCGCTGTATTTGGAATTCTTTTGTTCGTGGGATGTCCAATTTCTGTCAGTATCGTAGTTTCATCAATTGTAACGGCCTTGTCTTCTCTGTCGTGGGATCAGATTACATTTATCACCATGCAGAAAATGAACGGAGGAGTGGAGAGTTTCTCACTGTTGGCTGTACCGCTGTTTATTTTGGCAGGAAATATTATGAACAATGGTGGTATTGCACGCAGACTTGTAAACTTTGCAAAATTATTCTGCGGATGGATACCAGGATCTCTTGCCCAGGCAAATGTACTTGGAAACATGCTGTTCGGAGCTCTTTCTGGTTCCGCAGTAGCAGCTTCTTCTGCAATGGGAGGATGTATCTACCCAATTCAGAAAGAAGAAGGTTATGATCCGGCATTTGCAACGGCAGTCAATATTGCTTCTGCACCGACAGGGCTTCTCATTCCGCCGACAAGTGCATTTATCGTATATTCAACCGTAGCGGGAGGTGTATCCATTTCCGCTCTGTTTATGGCTGGTTATATTCCGGGAATTCTGATGGGGCTGGGAACAATGATTGTTGCCTTTATTTATGCGAAGAAACACAAATATCCGACAACGGGATTTGTACCGATGAAAGAAGCATTAAAGGTGACATTTGAAGCAATTCCAAGTCTGCTTCTGATTGTGATCGTAATCGGAGGTATTGTAGGCGGGATCTTTACTGCAACAGAAGGAGCCGGTGTCTGCGTACTGTACTGTTTGATTCTGTCTATTATCTATAAAAGCATTGATATGAAGTTGTTTATGAAGATTTTGCTGAACAGCGCTGCGACAAGCGGTATCATCCTGTTCCTGATCTCTGCTTCTTCTGCAATGTCATGGGTCATGGCATACTCTGGAATTCCGGCAGCGATCAGCAGTGGTTTAATGTCCATTACCGACAATAAATACATACTTCTTCTTTTAATGAATATCATTTTGTTAATTGTTGGTATGTTTATGGACATCACACCGGCAATCCTGATTTTTACACCAATCTTTTTGCCGATTGCAGAGAGTCTTGGGATGTCCTCTATCCAGTTCGGCGTAATGTTGATATTTAACATGTGTATGGGAAGTATGACACCGCCGGTAGGTTCGGTATTGTTCGTATCTTGTGGTATTAGTAAGATTACCATTGAGCAGGTGACGAAGACGTTGCTTCCGTATTTTGCAGTATTGCTTGGAATCCTGCTGGCAGTGACGTATGTTCCGGCATTGTCAATGGGAATTCCGACCTTACTGGGACTTGTATAAACTGATGAGTGAAAAAGCCTGATTACCAATCGGGCTTTTTTAAAAGTGAAAGGAGTGAAATTATGTTACTGAGAAAATTTTGCGGAATAGAGAAAACAGATAACGGATATTTGATTCATGGAGATGCAGGGGATATCAAGTTGGTATTTATGACCGATGATATCATCCGGATCCGGGTATCTTTTGATCGCAAATTCAAGGAGGCTTCTTATGCACTTGTTACAACTGCGTGGGAGGATGAGCTGGATGAACTGTTTCAAGAGGAACGCACCCGGATTCAGGCGAAAGATGTTGTATGCGAAGAAAAGGAAGATGCGCTGATATTTCATACAACTGCATTGAAACTTGTTATGAAAAAGCAGCCGATTCAGTTTCTTTTGTATGATGCGGAAGGAAAGCTGATCTATAATGATCTGAAGGAGCGCGCATTTGATCAGGATCAGCTTGGAAGGGTGACACATTATTCAGAGATTCATGCGGACACAGATCATTTCTATGGATTCGGAGAAAAGACTGGGCATCTGGATAAGAAAGGACGTCATTTGAGAATGTCACCGAAGGATGCCATTGGGGCAGATCCGGAATTTGGGGAGCCGTTGTACAAACATGTTCCATTTTATATTCGTGTCAATGAAGAAAATCTTCATGCGCTGGGATTGTTTTACAATAATTCCTATGACGCTGTATTTGATATGGGAAATGAGCGAAGCGGATATTGGGACAGTTACTGTTATTATCAGGCGGATGGCGGAGATATCGACTTGTTTCTGATCAACGGTCCGAAGATGGCTTCCGTTTTGGAACGTTATACCTATCTGACCGGGCGGCAGGCAATGCCGACGAAGCAGTCTCTCGGATACACAGCTTCTACGATGTATTACGCAGAGTTGGAACAGAATTGTGACGAAGAGATTTACAAAGTCATTCAGAAACATTTTGATGAGAAGATTTATATTGATAATTTCTGGCTGGCAAGCGGATACTCTTCAGGAGAAGAAGACAACCTGCGTTACGTATTTAACTGGAATAAGAAGAGATTCCCGGACCCGGAAGGATTCTTTGAGAAGATGGAGCAGGAGATGGGCATCAATGTGATTCCGAACATGAAGCCGGGGATCCTGAAAAACCATCCTTACAGAAAAGTGTTTGAACAGTATGATGCATTTGTGAAGACCCCAGACAAAGCGGAAGATTATGTAGGACGATGGTGGGGTGGTGAAGGACGATTTGTAGACTTCACGAAGAAAGCCGGACGTGATGCCTGGAAAGAATTGCTGAAGAAGAATCTGATGGCGAAAGGAATGCGGACTGTCTGGAACGATAACTGTGAGTATGATGGAGTAGAAGACAGAAATGCCTACTGCGATCATGAAGGTATGGGCGGTACTATGGCGGAATTGAAGATCATTCAGTCTAATATGATGGCATATACCGGAAAAGAGGCATTAAAAGAAGTATATCCAAAAGCGAGACCTTACATTATCAATCGTGCCGGTTATGCCGGAATCCAGCGTTACGCGCAAGTTTGGGCAGGAGACAACTTAACAGACTGGAGAACCGTGAAATTCAACATTGCTACCATTATGGGCATGGGATTGTCCGGAATGTCCAATGCAGGATGTGATATCGGTGGGTTTGCAGGACCGGCGCCGGGAGGGGAATTATTGCTTCGCTGGATCCAGAACGGTATCTTCCAGCCTAGGTTCTGTATTAATTCTGCCAACAATGACAATACCGTAACCCAGCCGTGGATGTATGAAGAAAATCTGCCGTATGTACAGGCTGCATATGCACAGCGTTATCGTATGATTCCGTATCTTTATTCCGTAATGAGAGAGTCTCATGAGAATGGAATGCCGGTGATGCGTCCGTTGTTCCTGGAGTTTCCAGAGGATGTGAAGTGTTATCGTGATCAGAATCTGACCTTTATGTTTGGACCGTCTGTGCTGGTTGCAAATGTGGTTGAAAAAGGCGCGATTACAAGGACGATTTATCTGCCGAAGGGAACGACATGGTATGATATGAATGACAACTTCAAAGCATACGAAGGAGGTCAGACAATTGAACTTCCGGTAGATTTAAGCTCAATTCCGATGTTCTTAAGAGGTTCCGCTGTCTATATGACAACGGAAGATATCCATCATATCGCAAAAGATACGATGAAAGCACTGGATTTGTTCGTAAGCTGCGAAGAGGATGCAGAATTTACATATTATGATGATGATGGATGGTCAAAAGAGTACGAGGAAGGCAATTTTGCAGAGACAAAGATAAGTGTCAAGGCAGGCGACAGAAAGCAGATCCATTTTCATAAGAATGGTTTTTATCAGGAAAGCTGGGAGAATTTGAATTTAAATGTGGTAAGTAAGGAAAAAGGCGCTTACTGGGTAAGTGTGGACGGAGAGAAGATTCCGCGCTTCTTGATCCGTGATGCCTTTGATGAAGCAGAGACAGGCTGGTATTATGATATGTCAGACCGGATTGTCAAAGTGAAGTGTAAAAAGCCGCAGAAGGATGATTTTGAAATTGTCGTAAGCTGTGAGAAGTTTGACCTGATTGGAATGGAAAATGAAATATAAGTAATGCTGCTTAAAGTTGCATAAGATGAGGGTATCGCTTGATCATTTAACTTGGGGATCGAGCGATGCCCTGTTTATATATGAAGAAAATTTAGACGGATTCTTTTGTCTTGGTGTATCAAAACTTATTCAGATTCTTTTAGTTCTGGATGTAATTTTGCAAAAATGGCATCCTCATTGTAATCAGGTGCAGATTGAACTGCAATGTTGTAGACCGGCTGAATGACAGAGATATCCTCCTCCAACATTTCTGCAATTTCAGCTAAGGGAATCTGTTTTTGTAT
>ENA-OQIT01000022-OQIT01000022.1-human-gut-metagenome-genome-assembly--contig:-NODE-22-length-48991-cov-4.458640_pt1 | contig 48991 bp, 47 predicted proteins | sample MGYA00242587_ERZ504752 | MGnify/ENA primary metagenome ERZ504752 (study PRJEB26092, sample SAMD00036352) | human gut metagenome | host: Homo sapiens | study: EMG produced TPA metagenomics assembly of... | reverse complement strand
AAGTCAGTCATTCCCGGAGGGAAAAGGAACGAACCTATCGCGGATTCAACTTTTTTGATTCCCGTGATCTGTCTGTACTGGAAGCCATCAGCAAAGGGGAATACATGACATTCGGGATACAAGGAAACCCGGCGTCCAGCATTCTTGGCAGCTTCCGTCTTCTCAGAAACTTCGAGATAAATGGCTTCTGTCATTTTCCCAGAATGTTGATGGCTTTTTTTAATACATCAAGCGCATCTTGGGCGTCACGTAATTCACGTCTGAGACGAGCGATTTCTTTCTGTTCATCAGAAGCATAATTACCGGAACCACGAACAGAGATATCGCCAGATTCCCGGAAATCTTTCAGCCACTTTGTTAAAGTGCTGTATCCGATTCCGAGATTTTCCGCACATCCACGTACACCTAAATCCTTATGATCTTCGTAGTACTGGATTGCATCAAGTTTAAACTGTTTGTCATGTTGTCTTGCCATATGAGATCCTCCTTCAGCATGTCTCTATTGTACCATGCTTATGTGTATTTTGGGATTTCTCTTTTGGCTTGTACTATTTATATTCTAACTCCTGACGATGATTCAGAATATAAGTGGATTTATAGGAAGCATAAAAAGGATTTGGTGTGGATGCAATATTTACATCGGATGATATAGTACCGCTGGGTTTAATGCTGCAGGAATGTTTTTACGACAGGTTCTGCTTCGGAGAGGGATTCCATTTTAGTTGAAAGAGCGGAAGATTGCAGAATGAATCAATAAAGATGTAGAAAAATTACAGAAAATCTTAAAAAATTCCCATAGATTTTGTTTGAAATATACTACTATGTTTATAGCAATATGTGGGATAGAAATACACAAGGAGGTATTTTGATGAAAGATATAGCAAGTATACTTTCAAAAGTAGATGCAGAAGAAATGCTGACAAAAGAGGATGCAGTGACATTGCTCAATATAGACAATCAGTCGAAAGTATTTTATGAGCTGATTGCGAAAGCAAATGAACTTTCCAGAAAAGAGTATGGAGACAAAGGATACATTTTCGCGCAGATTGGATTAAACAGTGAGCCTTGTTCCGGTAACTGTGGATTGCGGTAGAATTGCTTGATAAAATGAAAGGCTGTAAAAACTTTATTTTAGCACCCGGATGCGATATGCCTTATGATGTTCCTGTGGAAAATGCAATCGGAGTTGCACAGGCAGTTTATGAGACAGATTCTGTAAGAGAAATGTTAAAGAACTATGTGGCAGAAGACGAAGATATTGAAGTAGAGCTTCCGGATTATGAGCACTTAGAAAAACCACTGGTAGAGGTATTTACTCTGGATTCTGCGACATGTGCGGCATGTACCTACATGATGGGCGCAGCAAATGAAGCGAAAAAGACATTTGGTGATGCGATTGATATGGTAGAGTATAAATTTACGCTCAAAGAGAATATCGCAAGATGTAAAAAGATGGGCGTTCCGAATCTGCCGTCCATGTACATCAATGGTGAATTGAAATTCCGTTCTCTGGTACCATCTAAAGAAGAATTGGAAGGCGCGATCCGTGCGGCAATGAAATAATGAGTAGACTGTATTTGATCACCGGGTTTCTGGGTGCAGGAAAGACAACATTTTTAAAACAGTTTATGAAACAATTCTCTTCGGAACGGATGCATATTATTGTGAACGAGTTTGGAAAAGGGGGCATTGATGGAGAACTGCTTTCGGAGTTGGGGATTGCACTGGACGAGATCAACAATGGCTCGATCTTTTGCTCGTGCAGGCTGGATAAATTTGAGAATGTATTGCAGCAGGTATTACAGGAGAAGCCGGATGTGATTATAGTAGAAGCATCAGGGCTCTCCGATCCCACAAATGTTAAGAAAATATTGAATCAGAGGGAAAAATTTCCAGGATTGGAATATATGGGATGAGTCTGCCTGCTGGATGCACGGCAATTTCCGAAAGTGTATGAAACGGCAGTTGTAGTAAAAAAACAGATTCAGGTATCAGATCTGCTGCTTCTGAACAAGAAGGATCTTGTAAAAAACAGAAGAGATAGAGCAGATTCAAAAGATTCTGAAGGCCCATCGACCGGATTTGCCGTTGCATATGACATCATATGGCATGATGGAAGAGAGGTGGCTGCAGGAGATGCAAAAGCCAAATCTGGAAACAGAAGAACAGCTGTTGCAAACTGCAGATGTGACTTTGCGAAAATATCTTCTGCACATTCAAGAAGAGATAAAATTAGAAACACTTTCTCATTTTCTGAATATGCTTTTAGTGGATACATTTCGAATCAAGGGCTTTGTATATCTGGAAGACACGTGGTATCTGGTCAATGCTGTAGGAAATATGTTGTATATCGAACCGTGTAGTGAGAAAAAAGAAACGCAGAAAAATATACTGGTTATTTTATCAGGATATGGACTGCCAACGAAGAAAGCAATCAGGAAAGCAATGGAATGGTATCCGGAGGTTGTTTTAAAAATTGAATAAGGGAAATTCATCAAATCACCACTTTACCTTAAAAAAGTACTTGACAAATCCTAAATAGGACATTACAATTAAAAACATCAAAAGCAAAACCGATGAGAAAGAAGAGTAGGTTTTAAAAGAGATCACAGAGAGCAGCAGGCGGTGAGATTGCTGTATGGATTTTAATTCTGAATGGACTTTCGAGGGCGGCCTGAAATGAAAAGAGTAGGCGTCGTCGGGAACCGAACCCGTTATCAATCAGGAGCGTATGTCAGTACGTGAGAAAGTGGACATTTGTCAATTTGAGTGGTACCGCGATAATGAATTTGTATTTATTACCGTCTCAAGCATATAGCTTGGGGCGGTTTTTTTATACGATCATTGCAGAGCATCCACCCTGTATCCACATGATCGGCTCCTTTGCTTTTGGAATATAGTAATAGAAAAGGAGAACCAAATTATGAAAAAGAGAGTATTCGCAGTTATTTTAGGAAGTGTAATGGCAGTCAGCCTGATGGCATGTGGAACAAAGGAAAATGAGACAAAAGATGGTACCAAAACATATACAGTAGGGATTTCCCAGTTTGCAGAGCATGCCTCTTTGGACAACTGCAGAGAGGGATTTATTGAAGGACTCAAAGAAGCCGGATTTGAGGAAGGAAAGAATCTTACGATCAAAGAGGAGAATGCGGCGGCCGATCAGGGAACAGCAAAGCAGATCAGTGATGGATTTGTTTCAGACGATGTGGATCTGATCTGTGGAATCGCCACTCCAAGCGCGCAGGCGGCATACAATTCAGCAATGAATACAGAGATTCCGGTAATCTATACAGCAGTGACAGATCCAAAAGCAGCAAAGCTTGCAAATGACGATGGAGCTCCGGTGGGAGAGGTCACAGGAACCAGTGATGAGCTTCCGATCAAAGAGCAGCTGGAGATGATCCGCGAGATGCTGCCGGATGCAGAGAAGATCGGGATCCTCTATACAACAAGTGAAGTGAACTCTGTATCAGCAATTGAGAAATATGAAGAGCTGGCAGGAGATTACGGATTTACGATTGTGAAAAAAGGTGTGACGCAGACAGCAGATATTTCGCTGGCAACAGAAGAGATTTTATCCGAGGTGGACTGTCTGACAAATCTGACGGACAATACGGTTGTAAATTCTCTGGCAACGATTCTTGACAAAGCCAATGAAAAGAAAATCCCGGTGTTTGGAAGCGAGATTGAACAGGTGAAACTGGGATGTCTGGCAGCAGAGGGGTTGGATTATGTGGCGCTTGGAAAACAGACCGGAAAGATGGCAGCAGAGATTTTAAAAGGAGAGAAGACGGCGTCTGAGATGAACTATGAGACGATTTCTGAACCTGGACTTTATATCAATACAAAGGCAGCAGAAGAACTGGGAGTTACGGTAGACGAGACACTGCTTGAAGGTGCAGCGGAAACGTTTGACAGTATTTCAAAGTAAAAAGTAGAAACGGAGAGGAATTGAGATGGACATTTTTGTAACGATTTTGGAACAGGGACTGATTTACGGAATCCTTGCTCTTGGAGTTTATATCACATATAAAATTCTGGATTTTCCGGATCTGACAGTGGATGGAAGTTTTCCGCTGGGGGCTGCAGTGACGGCGACAATGATCACACAGGGAGTGAATCTGTACCTGACCATACCGGTCTCTTTTCTGGCAGGAGCAGCAGCCGGAATCTGTACAGGATTGATCCATGTCAAAGGAAAGGTCAGGGATCTCCTCTCCGGTATCATTATGATGACTGCGCTGTGGACGATCAATCTCAGGATTGCAGGGAAAGCAAATGTTCCGATTTTTGGAGAAGAGAATATTTTCGACAATGAGACAATGAATGGGATTTTCTCAGGCGGGGCAGCGAAATATAAAGTTCTTGCAGTAGTACTTATTCTTGCAGTGATCGTGAAAATAATTCTGGATCTGTATCTGCAGACAAAATCCGGATTTCTTCTGAGGGCTGTGGGAGATAATGCAAATCTTGTGACTTCCCTTGCAAAGGATCAGGGAAATGTAAAGATTTTAGGACTGGCGATCGCCAACGGAATGGTTGCTATGGCAGGCGGAATTTTCTGTCAGGAGCAGAGAGTATTTGAGATTTCCAGCGGTACAGGAGCTATCGTGATCGGGCTGGCAAGCGTGATCATCGGAACCAGCCTGTTTAAGAATCTGACATTTTTGAAAGCAACCACAGCAGTTCTGATCGGTTCTGTCGTTTACAAAGCCTGCGTGGCAGTTGCTTTGAAGTTTTTTGAACCACAGGATATGAAGCTGATCACAGCGGTATTATTCCTCGCGATCTTACTCATTGGAATGGAACGGAAAAAGAAGGTGAAGACAAATGCTTGAGTTAAAACATATTCATAAATATTATAATCCAGGAACAGTCAATGAAATGTGTCTGTTTGAAGATTTTAATCTGACAGTAGAACAGGGAGATTTTGTTTCTGTGGTAGGAAGCAACGGCTCCGGAAAGACTTCCATGCTTAATATCCTGTGCGGCAGTATTCCGGTAGAAGCAGGACAGATTCTGATGCATGGGGAAGATATTTCCCGCATGAAAGAGTATAAAAGAAACCGGAAGATCGGAAGAGTGTATCAGAATCCGGCGCTTGGAACCTGTCCTTCCATGACAATTCTGGAAAATATGTCTCTTGCAGACAACAAAGGCAGTTTTTACGGATTGAGAAAGGAATTAATAAAAACAGAAAGTCTCATTATCAGGAGCTATTAAGCCAGTTGAATCTGGGACTGGAAAATAAGCTGAATGTAAAAGTCGGTTCTCTCTCCGGCGGGCAGCGTCAGGCAATGGCACTTCTGATGTCAACCATGACACCGATCGATTTTCTGATCCTGGATGAGCACACAGCGGCGCTGGATCCAAAGACGGCAGATCTGATCATGGAACTGACAGATAAGATCGTGAAACAGAAAAACCTGACAACGATCATGGTGACACATAATCTCCGCTATGCAGTAGAATATGGAAACAGACTGTTGATGATGCATCAGGGGGAAGCAGTGATGGATCTGTCAGCAAAAAGAAAAACAGGAATTGAAAGTAGAAGATATTTTGGAAAAATTCAATGCAATCAGTATTGAATGTGGAAATTAAGAGAAAGATAGCAAGTACAGATGTGATGTTACTGTTCAGAGGCTAACTTGAATCAAGAAAACCGATGGCATAGACTATAACCAGTCGAAGCTATCGGTTTCCTTATTTAAAGAATTCTTCTTCCTCTTTTTGAATAAACGTGCTACAATACAAGAAAGCATTATTTCTGGTTTTCTAAGCGGAACGATTCCGCATCTTTTGTTCTAAAGTCATATCGGAAAATCTCTATGCTTTGATATCAACTAAAACAGCAGAGAGGTTTTTAGAAGAGAAGATGTCGGATTGGAAGGCCTCCTGCAACAATTCAATTGAAGGAGGAAGCTTTATGAAACAAACCACAGAACCCCCGGTAAACAGAATGTACAAGTCGCGAATTTTTGCCATGCTCTACCAGGAGAAGAAAGAACTGCTTGATCTGTACAATGCGATCAGCGGAAAGCATTACGAGGATCCGGAGCTTTTGGAGATCAACACGTTGGAAAATGCCATCTACATGACGATGAAAAATGATCTGTCATTTCTTATCGATTTTCGTCTTTCCCTGTACGAGCATCAGTCTACCTACAGTCCAAACCTGCCCTTGCGTAATCTTTTTTATATTTCAGACCTGTATTCGGGCATGACAAAGAACTCAAATCTGTATGGAACAAAGCTGGTGGAGATTCCGGCGCCGCAGTTCGTCATTTTTTATAACGGTATCAAGGAAATGCCGGATCGAACCGTATTAAGATTGTCGGATGCATACAGCGTAAAGGACGAGCATCCCGCATTGGAGCTGGCGGCAGTGATGCTGAACATTAACCGGGGACATAACGAAAAATTAAAGGAACTGTGCAAATCTCTGAAAGACTATTCCGAATATACTGCAAGAGTACGGGAATATGCCAACATAATGCCGATTAGTGAAGCTGTAGAGCAGGCAATATGTGAATGCATTCAAGAAGGAATTCTGGCAGAGTTTTTGACGCAAAACCGAGCGGAGGCGAAGCAAGTGAGTATTTATGAATATGATGAAGAGAAGCATATGAGACAGGAGCGGGAAGCGTCCTGGGAAGAGGGATGGACAACTGGCAGAATGGAACTCCTAAAGGAACTAATTCAAAAGAAATTGTCAAAAGGAATGTCGGTTTCTGAGATTGCAATAGAACTGGAAGAGGAAGAAGCTTTAATTTCTGAATTGATACAGGAGTTGGAAAAATAGAGTTAGTGTTTGATCCAAATGAAATAAGTCAAGGAACTGCATTGTGTCAGTTCCTTGACTTTTAAATTTTTTGCTATTCTACAGATTTTAATGCGCTGAGCATATCTAAGTATTTGAGTTTTCGATTCATTATGTATCCTAGAATAAATGTAATGACTGCAATCAAAATGGCAGGAATCACAAATGCTTTTGCACAAAGAGCGGGGTTAAACATCACTTCATCCGGTGGAACAACTGCCAGTATGTACTGGTAAAGCAGATCACCGACTCCAAATCCTGCTAAAATACCGAGCAGGGAAAGGAGTATTGTTTCCCGGTAAATATAGAGTGTTACTTCTTTGTCGTAGAATCCGAGAACCTTAATGGTTGAGAGTTCACGGATACGCTCTGCCACATTGATGTTGGTAAGGTTACAAAGGACTTAAAAAGATTCTTTTATACAGAGGCAATTGCGGAGACATTACTGGAATGGATCGTGAACAAAGAAAAGTATGACAGGCAGCAGACGATCGATTATATTTCTGTTATTTTCCGTACCGGGCTGCCTGCTGCCATCAGGCAATATTCAGACGTGGCAAAATAAGTTTTATGATTTCAATAATCTGAAAAAACTTCTTGACAATAAAAAATATCCTCCGTATAATGGTTGAAAGTTAGGGAACTAACTATATAAAGAGAGAGGGATGGAATTATGCAGGATATAGAAGATAAGGAAAGGTACATCAATACCGGCAGGCTGATTCACATTCTTTCCAATCAGATGAAGCGCAGAAATGCGTCTGAAGCAGTGGGAGATGATGGCCTGACCACCATGCAGAAGCATGTGTTAAAGCATATTCTTTTGGAAACGATGCACAGGGAAGTATATCAGAAAGATATAGAAGAAGAGTTTCGAATCCGGAAGTCCACAGCCACAGGGATTTTGCAGCTCATGGAAAAAAATGGATTTATTTCCCGGGAAAGTTCGAAAAAGGATGCCAGATTAAAACGTATTGTACCGACTCCAAAAGCAGAAGCACTCAGACCTGAGATTCTGGAGCACATCAGAGATACGGAAAAGCGGCTGATACAAGGGATAGATCAGGAAGATGTAAAGATTTGCAGAAAGGTGCTTGTGCAGATGATTCAAAATCTTGCAGAAAACAAAACAGAAAATAAGGAGGAAGACGAGAACGATGAATAAAACACTTTTAAAATCAGTCCGGGAATACAAAAAGCAGTCTGTGTTGGCTCCATTTTTCGTAATCCTGGAAGTTTTAATGGAAGTTCTGATTCCGATGGAGATGGCGAAGATCATTGATGTTGGAATCATGCAGGGAAATTTGAGCTATATCGTACGGCGGGGGATTGATTCTGGTCATTATGGCAATGCTGGCTCTGTATTTCGGTATTATAGCAGGAAAAATGGCAGCAATAGCAGGTGCAGGATATGCCAAAAACCTGAGACATGATATTTTTTATAAAGTTCAGGAATTTTCATTTAAAAATATTGACCGGTTTTCCACATCCGGTCTTGTAACACGTATGACAACAGATATTACTAACGTACAGATGGCGTATATGATGAGCATTCGTCTGCTGGCGAGAGCTCCGATCATGATTGTTTTATCCTGGATCATGACACTTTTGATCAATAAGAAAATTGCTTTACTGTTCCTGATCATCATACCGCTGCTTGGAGGAACACTGATCTTTATTGCAAAGAAAGCGCATCCGCATTTTATTAAAGTATTTGATGAGTATGATATTCTGAATAATTCCGTACAGGAAAATGTCAATGCATCCCGCGTGGTAAAAGCCTTTGTACGGGAAGATCACGAAATTGAAAAATTCCATGGAATTTCAAAATATGTCTATACATTATTTACAAAAGCAGAAAAGATCGTGGCATGGAACTCACCGGTTATGCAGTTTACGATCTATACGGCGATGCTTCTGATGGTAGCGATCGGAGGAAGAGAAATTGTATTCGGTGCGATGGAAATCGGAGAAATGACCAGTGTGATCGTGTATGCGTTCCAGATCATGATGGCTCTGATGATGGTTACATTTGTATTTGTTATGATCATGATCGCAGAAGCGTCTACAGACCGTATTACGGAAGTTCTGACGGAAGTTCCGGAGATGCAGGACAAAAAGAATGCGGTTACAGAAGTGGCAGACGGAGAGATCCGGTTTGAGCATGTAGATTTCAGTTATGCGGGAGAAGGCGGAAATCTTTCGTTAAAAGATGTCAATCTTCATATTAAATCCGGACAGACGATCGGGATCATCGGAGGAACCGGAAGTGCGAAATCAACATTGGTACAGCTGATCCCGAGACTTTATGACGTGACAAAAGGAACTGTAAAAGTCGGCGGACTGGATGTCAGAGAGTATAATCTGGAGGCACTGCGCGATCAGGTATCTATGGTATTGCAGAAAAACGTTCTCTTTACAGGAACGATTTACGATAATATCCGCTGGGGAAATGAACATGCCAGCGAGGAAGAGGTTCAGAGAGTCTGCAAACTTGCACAGGCAGATGGATTCGTAAAAGAATTTCCGGCAGGTTATCATACGATGATCGTGCAGGGCGGAAACAATGTTTCCGGCGGACAGAAGCAGCGTCTGTGTATTGCACGGGCACTTCTGAAAAAACCGAAGATTCTGATTCTGGATGACTCCACAAGTGCGGTAGATACAAAGACAGATGCGCTGATTCGAAAAGCATTCCGGGAAGAAATTCCGGATACTACAAAGATCATCATTGCGCAGCGAGTTTCTTCTATAGAAAATGCAGACCAGATCATTGTACTGGATGAAGGAAAGATCATGGGAGTCGGCACATCCGAAGAATTGCTTGCGACAAATGAAATCTACAGAGAAGTATATGAATCTCAGGTAAAGGGAGGTGAGGACGATGAATAGAAAACCAAAGGTTTCAAAAGAAAATTTACAGACCGCAAAGCGGCTTTTAAAATATGTGACCGGAACGTACAAGGTTCGGTTTGTGATCGTATTTATCTGTATTTTGTTAAGTTCGATCGCATCAATTTCGGTATCATTGTCCCTCAAGTTTTTAATCGATGATTTTATCAGTCCTCTGATCGGACAGAAAGATCCGAATTTTGCAGAACTATATCGGGCACTTGCGGTGCTTGGAAGCATTTTCCTGATGGGAGTCATTGCTACATTTACTTATACACGACTGATGGTCTACATTGGTCAGGGTGTTCTTAAAAAAGTAAGGGATGATATGTTTGAACATATGCAGACTCTTCCAATCCGTATTTTGACCAGAATACGAATGGTTCTATCATGAGTCTTTACACGAATGATACAGATACGCTCAGACAGATGATCAGTCAGTCGATCCCACAGGCACTGATGTCCTTTTTTACGATTATCGTAACCTTTATTTCAATGCTGATCTTAAGTCCGCTGCTTACAATTTTAGCAGTTCTGATCATTGGTCTTATGATCTTCGTAACAAAAAAGATCGGTGGAAACAGTGGAAAATATTTTGTTCGTCAGCAGAAATCTCTGGCAGATGTGACTGGATTTGTGGAAGAGAGAATGAACGGACAGCGCGTAGTAAAAGTGTTCAACCACGAAAGAAAGTCAGAAGAAGAATTTGACAAACTCAACGAGGCGCTCTTTGAAAGTGCTGCACAGGCGAATACCTTTGCAAATATGATGGGACCGGTAATCGGAAACATCGGAAACCTGCAGTTTGTACTGGTCTCTGTACTTGGAGGATTCCTTTCTATTATGGGAATCGGAGGGATCACTCTGGGAGTTATGGCATCTTATCTGCAGTTTACAAAGAGCTTTACACAGCCGTTTATGCAGGTGGCGCAGCAGTTTAACTCCATTGTTATGGCACTTGCCGGAGCAGAGCGTATTTTTGCTCTGATCGATGAAGAATCGGAAAAAGACGAGGGATACGTAACACTGGTCAATGCGAAAAAAGACGAGAACGGCAATATTATCGAATGCAAAGAAAGAACCGGAATGTGGGCCTGGAAGCATCCACATTCGGCAGACGGAAGTGTGTCTTATACAGAACTGACCGGAGATGTGCGTTTTGAAGATGTGACATTTGGATACAACGAAGATAAAGTGATCTTAAAAGATATCAGTCTGTTTGCAAAACCGGGACAGAAGCTGGCATTTGTCGGTTCTACCGGAGCAGGAAAAACAACCATCACGAACCTGATCAATCGCTTTTACGATATTCAGGAAGGAAAGATCCGGTATGACGGAATCAATATTACAAAGATTAAAAAGGATGATCTGAGACGTTCCCTCGGAATTGTACTGCAGGATACCCATTTGTTTACAGGAACCATTATGGATAATATCCGTTATGGAAAACTGGATGCTACTGATGAGGAAGTATACGAGGCTGCAAAACTGGCTCATGCAGATCAGTTTATCAAAATGCTTCCGAAGGGATACGACACTATGTTAAGCGGTGATGGAGAAGAGCTTTCACAGGGACAGAGACAGCTTCTTTCCATTGCGAGAGCAGCAGTTGCAAATCCGCCGGTACTGATTCTGGATGAAGCAACTTCCAGCATTGATACCCGTACGGAGAGTATTGTGCAGAAGGGTATGGATAACCTGATGAAGGGACGTACAGTATTTGTTATCGCGCACAGACTTTCTACGATTCGCAACAGTGATGCGATTATTGTTCTGGAACACGGAAAGATCATCGAGCGTGGAGATCATGCGGATCTGATCAAAATGAAAGGAACGTATTACCAGTTATATACCGGAAAACTGGAGCTTTCATAAAAATTTACTGTGAATGGCAGACCATAAAGCGGATGGAGTTTTCTTACAGAAAGTGTAAGTGTTTTTCATCCACGATACGGCTTATAATATTCTTATCACGAAAGGGAGGGATATTATGAGCCGTACTATTTTGGAAATAGAATCGTTGTACAAAACATATGGGGAAAAGGAGAATGCAGCAGAGGCACTCAGAGGAATCTCGTTTCAAGTATATCAGGGAGAATTCCTCGGAATTATGGGAAGCAGCGGTTCGGGAAAAACGACGCTGTTAAATTGTATTGCTTCGGTTTTAAGACCTACACGAGGTAGGATTCTTCTGAAAGGACAGGATATCGGAATGTATACGGATGCTCAGCTGGCAGCGTATCGGGGAAGACAGATCGGGTATCTGTTTCAGCAGTTTGAATTGCTGGATAATCTGACGGGTGGAGAAAATATTCTTTTGCCGGCACAGATTCACAAAATGCCGGAAAAGGAAAGCAGAAAAAGGATGCAGAAGCTGGCGGAATATTTTGAGATCGAGGAGGTGCTGGAAAAGTTTCCGAATCAGATGTCCGGAGGACAGAAGCAGAGGGTAGCCGCATTAAGAGCGCTTCTTTTGCATCCGCAGATCGTACTGGCAGATGAGCCGACCGGTGCGCTTGACAGCCGAAGTGCACGAAGTCTGATGGAGCAACTCTCCGGAGTGAATCGAGAGGATGAGGCTGCGGTTCTGATGGTGACACATGACGCACAGGCTGCGAGTTTTTGTTCCAGAATTTTGTTTATTCAGGATGGAAAAGTATTTCATGAATTACGGAAGCGAGTCGGGGAGGAGACAAACCGGGAATTTTATGAGCGCATTTTGTCCGTGATGGCGCAGTTGGGAGGAGGAAGCAATTATGTTCTCTGAACTGATCAGACGAAACAGTAAACGAAACCGGCAGGAAAACACGCTGTATTTTGTTACGATGATTCTCACGGTGGCGGCATTTTATATTATCCTTGCGCTGGATCATCAGGATGTGATGATCTTTCTGAAAGAGATGGAGAGAGATGCTGTAAACAAGCTGCTGATGCTGATTCCGATTTTATATGTGGTATCTCTGTGCCTGCTTTATTTCCTGGTATATTTTACGGATAAGTATCAGATGGAACGGCGAAGTCATGAGTTTGGAACCTATGTGATGCTTGGTATGAAGAAAAGAAGTCTGTTTCAGATGCTTTTTCTGGAAGATCTGCGAAATATTGTGTATGCGCTTGTGATCGGGATCCCGGGGGCGCTGCTGATCTCGGAACTTACAAGCCTGATTACGGCGAAGCTTGCAGGATTTGGAATTCTGCGTCATCAGTTTACATTTTCCGGTTCGGCTGCATTGTGGACAGTTATTGGGATTTGCGGAATTAAAATGCTTGCCCGGTTTGTGCTTTGCATCAAGCTTTGGAAAAAAGAGGTTTATGAATTGTTATCCCGTGAACAGAAAGAAAAACAGCGTGCATTTTCGCCCATAAAAACGTGTGTGAAGCTGATGATGGGAATCATTCTTCTGGCAGTAGCCTATGGGATCGGATGCGGGATACTGAGTTCGGAACTTGGGATAAAACGAATGTTTCGTATGACTGCAATTTTATGTTTTTGTGGAGTACTCGGTACATTCTTTTTCTTTCAGGGCCTGGCATATCTATTTGATAGGATATGCAGAAAACTTCCAGGGAAAAAGCTCTGGACATTTACATGCCGTCAGCTGCAGGAAGCGGTATTTTTAAAATCATCTTCGTTGGCAATTTCTTCCCTTCTGATTCTGTTTGCGATCATATGTTGTTCCTATGGAGTCGGGATGAGTGGGCAACTGGGACAACAGGATACGGCAGGGATTGATTTTACATTTGACGAGAAAAAAGAAACGTTAGAAGAAGTGCTGTCATCTCAGAAAGTAGACCAATATTTTTCCAATCTGTTTGAAGTACGAAATGGATTACTTTGGACAGATCTGGATTTTACGGAAGGTATGGAGGAGCGAAAAGTATATGCATATGACTGTGAGGAATTATATGAGCGTCTGAAAAACAGATTGAATCCATATTCTTGGGAAGAATCCCCATTTTTGATCGCAGAATCAGGGTACAATGAGATTTTGCGTTCAAAAGGAATGGAACCTTTGAACTTAAAGGAACATCAGATGGCAATTTACGGGCACCCCACATATTTGTCGGATGAGACTGCAAAGAGCGTAGAGAAACTTCTGAAAGAGAAAGTCTTTGTGCAGATAGAAGAGACCGATTATGAAATCATTCCAAGAGTATGCAATGACAATCTGGTGGCAGACCGGATGTTGACGATTATGTATGGTTTTATTGTACCGGATGAGGTTTTTGATGTCTTTGTAGCAGACGGAAGCTATTCTTACTGGAACGGGATTCTTGATCCGGTTCTGGTAAAGGAGGAAGGATTGCTCAAAGCAGTGATGTCTGTCAATGACCGTCTAAAAACAACCGATCTGCATTATGAAAGTTATCTGGGAACAGCCGGACGGCATATGTTTTATCAGGTGGCATTGGGATATACGACGATCTATCTGGCTGTGATTTTTTTTGATTATCGCAAATACACTCATTGGAGTTCAGTTTTTAATTCAGCAGGAGAAGACCGGGGCACGCTACAGCGTTCTGCTTACACTGGGAAGTAACTACAAAGAGCTCTGTCATTGTGCGAAAGTTCAGATCTGGTGGCACTATGGACTGGTATTGAGCGTTGCATTTTTCAGTAGTGTGTTTGGGGTCTGGACATTGTTCCGGCTGATTGGACAGGTGCAGGAAGTAAAAGTTTTCTGGCAGATGGCAGGAAGTGTGTTTCTTTTCTTGTGTCTGATAGAAACAGCTTATATAATAGGGGTTATAAAGACAAGCAATCGCAGGATTTTGAAATTTATTCAGAGAAAACGGCAGGAGTAGAAGACAGGCATGCAAAAAATCATGATCGTAGAAGACGATGAATTCCTTCGGGAAGAACTGGAAAATATTTATCATAAGGCAGGCTATGAGGTATGCTGTGTAACGGATTTTCCAGAAACCGGTGCTGTCTGTGAGGCAGAGCATCCGGATTTGTTAGTGCTGGATCTGGGACTTCCGGGAATCAGTGGATTTGCACTTTGTAAAGAAATACGAAAGAAAGGCAGCCTTCCTATTCTTGTGCTGACCTCCAGGGATAAAATGCAGGATGAGTTGAAAGCACTGGAGCTGGGAGCTGACGAATATCTGACGAAGCCGTGTCATAAAGACCGTCTGCTGGCAAGGACAGAAAATCTGCTGAAACGGGCAATGGGGAATGCACATTTACTGGATGGAGACGATTTTCTTTTTGATACCAGAACCTATACGGTCTGTCAGGGGAAAGATGCCTGTCATATTCCGGAAAATCAGGGGAAGATCTTAAAAATTCTTTTGGAATATGCAGGAACAGAGGTGAAAAAAGAATGCATTTCAAAGGTATTGTGGGGAACAACCGAATACATTGATGAAAATGCGCTTCAAGTCAATGTGACAAGGCTGAAAAAGACATTAAAAGCGCTTGGTCTGGAGAATCGGATAGAAACAATCCGTGGCAGAGGATATCGGTGGAAGAGAGAGCAGTAATATGGAATATATCAGACGAATCTGGAGCGAGATCAAAGAAGAAAAAATATGGTTTGTGATCCTTATGTGTACAGAACTGGTATCGCTATTCTTTCTGTGGCTGTCGGGGATAGAGCAGTTCAAAGTTCTGGCAGGACTGGAAACCAGTTGTTTTGTAATTATTTTCTTGTATGCAGTAATCTGGAACGTAAGGAAAGAGCAGAAAAAGAAAGAGCGGTTTCTTACATTTCTGGCGGATCCGAGTGAAGAAAATGAGAGACTTGCGATCGGGGGAGCAGGAAATGAAGAACAGGAAATCCTGCGGGAGATCGGGGTATATCTTCGAAAAGCATACAGGCAGGCTGATGCAGGGAGGATACAGGAAGAAGAATATGAACGGTATGTAGAATTATGGGCACATGAAGTGAAAATTCCATTATCTCTTTTTACACTTTTGCTTGAGAACAGAAGTGAGGAGATGTCACCGACAGTATACAAAAAAATGGAGCATGTCAGACTGCAGATGCAGTCCTATGTAGAGCAGATGTTATATTATGCCAGGGTTAAAGCAGTGAATAAAGAGTATTTGTTTGAAGAGATAAGTCTGGAAGAATGCTGCCGGGAGGTGCTGGATGAATACCGTCTGTATCTGGAAGAAAAGCAGATCCTGGTGCAGTTGGATCTGAAAGAGAAAACCGTACTGTCAGACCGGAAAAGTCTGTGTTTTATGCTCAGTCAGCTGATCGCGAATTCCATCAAATACACAGGATATGAAGCCGAAAAGTGTCCGAAGCTGAAAATCAGTTCCGGAAGTGAGAACAACAGAGTCTGCCTTTCTGTCTGCGACAATGGGTGTGGCGTAAAACCATATGAACTCCGCTATCTTTTTGAAAAAGGATTTACAGGAGAGAACAGCCAGAAAAAATCGACAGGGATGGGATTGTATCTGGTACGGCAGATCGGACAGGAATTAAAGATAGAAGTAGAAGCAGTGTCAGTCTACGGAAAAGGAATGGAAATCAGACTCTGGTTTCCGGTGGTGTAGGGCAGTTCCATGTGGAACTGCTCTGTTACTGTGGCTTGCAGAGTTATTGTTTACAGTAACTTTTTACAGGATATTTATGGAAATTTAATTGTATCCTGATCAAAATTCAAGTATAATAAAACCAATCTTGAAAGGAGTCCCTTTCAATTTTCAAATATGGCAAAGAATTGCCATTCAAAAGTTATTCCCAGATAAAGAGTAAAGAGATGGATAAAAGAATAGAGGGAGTTTGTCTGTATTTGCGATTGTGAAACATCGCGTACAAAAGATATAATAAAATCAACGATATAGATACATACTCGCCGAAATATTCTGGTTTCCATCAGAACAAAGGAGGAGTGTGTATGAAGAAAGAAAAAACAACACAATTTTTAATGAAGCCAAAGGTAGATTTCTGTTTTAAAGAACTGATGCAAGATGAAGAGGTGCGCAATGCATTTCTGGCAGCAGTACTTGGGATCAATCTGGAAGAAATCGTTGAGAGCAGGATTTTGCCGTCCCACCTGCGTCAGAAAGACAAAGATGATAAACTGGGGATTCTGGATGTACGGGTATTGCTAAATAATAAGGAGCAGATCGATATTGAAATCCAGGTGACATCCAGTGAATACTGGGTAGAACGTACCTTGTTCTATCTGGGAAAGATGTTTGTGGATCAGCTAAAACCGGGAGAAGACTATCAAAAATTAGAAAAATGTATTCATGTCGGGATTTTAAATTTTACATTGTTTGATGATGAAGAATACTATTCCCGCTTTCATTTCTGGTCGGATCAGGGAAGAAAGATGTATAGTGATAAGTATGAAATCCATACGCTGGAACTTCCCAAGCTGGCAAAACATGAGTATCCGGAGACAGAGCTGCTGAAATGGCTTCAGTTTATCAATGCAGAGACCAAGGAGGAATTTGAAATGGCAGCGGGAAAAAGCGAATATATTAAGAAGGCGTATGAGGATTTAAACCGGATCAGCGCAGATGAAGAAAAGCGTCTGGAATATGAAGCAAGAGAGCGTGCGATTCGAGATCACCAGTATTTTTCTACTGTTTACAAAGAGACTGGGCTTAGAGAGGGACGAAAAGAAGGCCTAAAAATAGGCCGACAAGAGGGTCTGCAAGAGGGGCGACAGGAGGGCCGGCAAGAAGGCATACAGGCCGTAGTAGAGTTGCTTCAGGAAATGGGAATGGAGAAAGAAATTGTATGTGTAAAAATTCAGGAAAGATTTCAGTTTTCTCTGTCAGATGCAGCGAAGGAGGTAGAAAAGTACTGGAAATCATAGTAGAAGTCGTGGAAAGATATTGGAAGGGATAATGCCATAAGACATGAAAAGCCCACCCTTACTTTAGCGAGTCAGGGTGGGCTTATTATATCCTTGAGCCAATGGTTCATTATTGCATACTTACAGGAATTTCAGCAACTACAGGAATCATGCCAGGAGAAGATGGTTCGGCATATATTTGATCAATGGCCACGTCTACCGTCATTGCATCCGAAAATGTACCGTCTTCCAGAGCATTTCGACTGATCTGATACAAACCGATATAAAGGCTTTTTTTACAATCGATTGTTACACATTAGATAAAAACAGAAAGTAAAAAGTTGCAAAAATAAAAAAATCGCTGTAAAACAACTTTTACTCAGTCATTTTACAGCGATTCAATTTCATATTAGTCACGGAACATCTTCATGCCCATCCATTGCTGCATATGATCCAGCATCTTTTCATCCGGATCGATCAGGATACAGCTCATCGTCTGTTCAGCCGGGATTACAATGGCATAAGTACCTTCGCCTGTACCTGCGGAAAAATCTTTTGTCTTGTCTGCGTGTACAGAATCAAGACGGTGAGAATTTTTTGGCGCAATGATCTCAGCCTGCTGGATATCCAGAGTCATGAGTTTTTTGCGTTTTGATTTACTGTAAATAGCGTCAATTTCCAGATCGTGGTTCAAAAGTGTATACTCATATTCTACATCGAGTTTCGGAAATACAAAGTAGTAAATCAGAACTCCGAGAAGAATCGTAACGAGAACTGCCAGAGAACCGATAAAAAGCATACCTCCGCAAAGCACGACTACGAGAGCGGCAATGCACAAAATACGGATCACGAGGTCCATAGGTCGGGATTTACGAGTAACTAATTGTTCATAAAGTGCGTCATTCATGTGGTATATTCCTTTCAGTATATAAATAATTCATTACCATAGAGGCGATCTTAAATGTCATGGCATCTTCAAACTGGCGAAGATCCAGACCGGTCCGCTTTTCAATCTGCTCCAGACGATAGATTAAAGTATTGCGGTGCATATGCAGCTGCCGGGAGGTCTCTGCGATATTTAAGTTATTCTGTAGAAACTTATTAACGGTTGCAGTGGTTTCTTCATCCAGTGCCTGTGGAATCTCCTCTCCGAAAATTTCATGAAGAAAATTCTCACACAACGAAGTTGGAAGACGGTAGATCAGACGTCCGATTCCAAGTCGGTTATATGGAAATACCGTCTGTTCGGAATAGAACAGCTTACCGACTTTCAGTGCAAGACTTGTCTCACGAAAAGCAGTGGAGAGATCCAGCAGATTATGCAGAGTCTTGCTGTACGAAACACGGACACGTGCCAGAGCTTCCGCGTTTACGGTATCCACGATCATGCGGGCAGTAAGATGTACAGTTTCCTGTGAAGAATCTGCCAGAGATCTGACAGGACAGAGAATGGCACAGGAAGCTTCTGTCAGCGGAATTCGAAATGCTCCTGACTGGGATGGAAAGAGATTCTTTAAAATCTCGGAAATATCTTCGTCCAGGCTGTGAGAAGTCTCCAGAAGATAAAGGATACGCGGCTCTTCCGGAGCAATGTGAAGACGGGCAGCCCGGTCATATACATTATATGTAGGGATGCTGTCTGTCATCAGGCTCTGAAGAAAATGAATCTTGTTATACTTTTCTTTGTATGCGGAGGAAAGGAGCTTTAACTGCTCCAGCGCTTTTGTCACTTCTTCTTCTGTTTCTGCGTGAATCTCCATAGAAATTCCGGTAATATGTCTGAGGTCTGTCAATGCTTTCTCTAATTCTGCTGTATGATTCATAGTGTTTCTCCCGGTAGACAGAGAAGGAGCTGCACAATCGTACAGCCCCCTGTCATTTTTAGTTATAACTATTTTAAAACATTAGTTTGTAATCGTCAACTCTGTTTCTTTGTCGAAGATGTGGATCTTTTCCATATCCAGAGCAAATACTGCGTGATCTCCGTTTCTTAATGTTGTACGAGGATTTACGCGGGCTGTCATCTGTGTACCTTCTAAGTCAAAGTACAGATATACTTCTGCTCCAAGCAGCTCATAAACTTTGATTGTAGATTCGATCACGCTGTCAGGTGAATTGCTGATGAATGCCTGTGAATCATGTACATCTTCCGGACGAATACCAAGAACAACAGTTCTTCCGTTGTATCCACCGTCGATCAGTGCCTGTTTTTTAGATGCAGGAACTTTCAGTGTATGTTTTCCGACAGTTAATGTTACATCATTTCCTTTGATGTCAACAACAGCATCCATGAAGTTCATCTGAGGAGATCCGATGAATCCTGCTACGAACAGGTTGCAAGGTGTGTTGTACAGGTTCTGAGGTGTATCTACCTGCTGAACAACTCCGTCTTTCATAACAACGATTCTTGTACCAAGAGTCATAGCCTCTGTCTGGTCATGTGTTACGTAGATGATTGTAGCGCCCAGATTTTCATGCAGTTTGGAAATCTCGATACGCATCTGAACTCTCAGTTTTGCATCCAGGTTGGAAAGAGGTTCGTCCATAAGGAATACTTTTGGATTACGAACGATCGCACGTCCCATAGCAACACGCTGTCTCTGTCCACCGGAAAGAGCTTTTGGTTTACGGTCAAGCAGTTTTTCCAGGTCAAGGATTCTTGCTGCTTCTTTTACTTTTCTATCAATCTCATCTTTCGGAACTTTACGAAGCTTCAGTCCGAATGCCATGTTATCGTATACTGTCATATGTGGATACAGAGCGTAGTTCTGGAATACCATCGCGATATCTCTGTCTTTTGGTTCCACATCGTTCATAACTTTTCCGTCAATCTCCAGTGTACCGCCGGAAATATCTTCCAGACCTGCGATCATACGAAGTGTTGTAGATTTACCACATCCGGAAGGTCCTACAAAGATGATGAACTCTTTGTCTTCAATGTCCAGATTGAAATCTTTTACTGCGTGAAATCCGTTCGGATAAATTTTCTGAATTCCTTTTAATGATAAACTTGCCATTTTAAATAGCCTCCTTAAAATCAGTGTTTCGTTGTTTTCTGTAATTAAGTATACCTTTGGAGGCCAAAACAGACAATGTTACGAGTAACTAAAAAAAACAGATAATGGTGTACAAAGTGACTATAGAAGCTTTTTGATCGCAGGAATGGAAAGTCCGTCCTGCCGAAGAGAACGAATCTGTTCGATTCTTGCGACCGCCGCCTCTCTGGGGAAGCGGCGTGTCAGATTTTCTTCTGCCTGTTCAAATGGCAGCATTCCTTCTTCTGTATAAAATTTTAAAGTACTGTAGCGGCAGCCGGTGATGCGCACCAGCTCGCCGATCGAAACATATTCCGAGGCCAGAATTTTCTCCATAGAACGTTGTCTGGACATAAGAACACTCCTTTTACATAATATATCTTCTAAGCTGAACACCGAAAACAGGAACCCGGTAATATTTGTGCTGTGTCGGGATACATTCATAATAAAGATTGTCAATCTGAAGAAGAGGTACCGTGCCTGCGCGGATCACATGGACTTCATTTCCGTTTTCTTCCAATCTGGCAATGACGCTTTCCAGACGCTTTTCGGCATTACAATATAATTCTTCAGACTCAATGAAAACGGCACTGGAACGTTCCATAAACGGAACCTGAAATAGAACCCCGGTACCGAGCTGGGTGGAAAAAATCGCTTTCTTTTTCGAAAAGAGCCCAAGTGCCGCACTGTCAAGCGCATTGTGAATGGAAACGGAAAGCAGTGTTTTTGCCAGAAGGGAGTTCAGGTATAACTCGTTAATTCTGGAAGTGAGGTATTTTTGTTCCTCCCTGGAAAACAGATCATAAAAGCAGCTGCTTTCACGTAAAAGCCAGAGCATACATACGGTTTCATCGAATACGTTGCCTTCTTCCATCAGTTCTGCACGAAGACTCTCTGTCTGCCGTGAATATTCATCGGAATCCGTGCGGTATTCCAGAATCTTGTTTCCGGCAGAAGAAAACTCCAGATCACAGCTGACCAGGGAGGATGCTTCTGTCATCAGTCCCAGATTATTTAAACGGGTATATACTGTGTGTTCCAGCTCTTTTGCAGCAGAAGAAGATAAATGAGCTGCTTCCTTCAAAGAAACAGATAAAGCATCCAATCTGGAGCGGTATTCGTCAGAGTCTTCGGTGAGCTCTTCTGTTTCCTGTAGAAATCGATCCAGTACACCGGCAGCAGAGATACAGCGAATTGCTGCTTTTTTTGCAGTAGAATTACGTGTGCTGTTTAAAGCGTTTAATGAAATGAGTGAAAAACGGTCCTGTAATGATAAGTTCGTCATAGGAAAACCCTCCTCGTGGATAAGAAAATTTATATTTACTTATTACTTACTACTTACGATTTAAAAATACTGCGATAACAGGAAAAAATCAAGAGATTTTCAGCAAGTTTTCAGAAAATTCCAGAAAAACACAATGCGTTGACGAAATCGTGCAAATCCGCTACAATAACTTCATATACGGCTTCTTCAAAGCCGCAGTTTGATAGAAAAGAGGAGAAAACATATGGCAAATCCAGTTGTTACATTTGAAATGGAAAACGGCGATATCATGAAAGCGGAGTTATATCCGGAGATCGCACCGAACACAGTGAAAAATTTTGTATCGCTTGTAAAGAAAGGATTTTATGACGGACTGACATTCCACCGTGTGATCAGCGGATTTATGATCCAGGGAGGATGTCCGGACGGAACAGGTATGGGTGGCCCGGGATATACAATCAAAGGAGAGTTCCTTCAGAATGGCGTGACGAACAATCTGGCACATGATGAAGGTGTTCTGTCTATGGCACGTGCAATGCATCCGGATTCTGCGGGAAGCCAGTTCTTTATCATGCATAAGAAATCCCCGCATCTGGATGGAGCATACGCTGCATTCGGAAAGATTACAGAGGGAATGGATGTTGTGAATAAAATTGCAGACACAGCTACAGACTACAGTGACAAGCCACTGGAGCCTCAGGTAATGAAAAAAGTGACAGTCGAGACTTTCGGAGAAGAGTACGGCGAGCCGGAGATGGCGTAGTTGATAAATGGTAAAAAGCGATATTCAAAAGGGCAGTTTTTGTACTTTGAAATGCACTTTGGATGTATATACGAGTTGTCATATTGATGAAAATCAATGCGACAACTCTACTTTTTTCTTCTATAAAAATGTGTTATACTAAGAAACTGGTAAAAATGAAAGGATATCACATTGTATATGGAAAAGAAATTACAAAATCCAGGTGTTGTGTTTGCTCTGGCTCTGCTTTGCTGTGCATTGTGGGGAAGTGCCTTTCCATGTGTGAAGATAGGATATGAATGGCTGGCGATCGAAGGCGCGGGCAGCCAGATCCTGTTTGCGGGATACCGGTTCTTCCTGGCGGGAATCTTTACATTTCTGATCGGAAGTTTTCTTGAGAAGCGCTGGCTTATGATCCGAAGAAGTTCTGTATTGCCGGTTTTCGGACAGGGAATGTTGCAGACATTTATACAGTACATCTGTTTTTATATCGGTCTTGCACATACAACCGGGGCAAAAGGTTCGGTGATCAATGCTTCGAACGCATTTTTTGCGTTGATATTTGCACATTTTATGATAAAATCAGAGAAAATGACGTGGAAGAAGAGCATCGGTTGCCTGATCGGGTTTGCCGGTGTGATCGTGATCAACCTGACACCGGGTGGAATGGCCGGTGGATTTCAGTGGATGGGAGAAGGGCTGATCCTGGTCTGTTCCATGGCATATGGAGCAAGTTCTGTGACATTGAAGCTGCTCTCGGGGAAAGAAACGCCCACTGCGATTACAGCTTTTCAGCTTTTATTCGGTGGAGGAATGCTGATTTTGGCAGGTGTTTTGCTTGGCGGCCACGTGCGTGGATTTACGATGCGGTCCGTGTTGCTTTTATTGTATATGGCACTGCTGTCCACGGCTGCATTCAGCATATGGGCGTTGCTTTTGAAGTATAACCCGGTTGGGAAAGTAGCGGTGTTTGGGTTTACGATCCCTGTTTTCGGGGTAGCACTCTCAGCAGTATTTCTTGGAGAGGACATCTGGAAAATACAGAATCTGGCGGCGCTGATTCTGGTCAGTGCAGGGATTATTTTTGTAAACAGAGAAAAGGAGTCTAAAAATGATACAGACCAAAGAGCTGATTTATGAATATGAAAAAAGAGATGAAGAGGGAAATATCATCGGCATGAAGCGTGCGATTGACGGCGTGGATATTGATATCCCGGAGGGGTCTTTTGTGGCAATCCTGGGACACAACGGTTCCGGAAAATCGACGCTGGCAAAGCATATGAATGCGATCCTGGTGCCGTCCGGCGGAACCATGTGGGTAAACGGAAGAGATACGAAAGATCCGGAGAATCTGTGGGATGTCAGACAATCCGCAGGAATGGTATTTCAGAATCCGGACAATCAGATCATCGGAACGGTGGTAGAAGAAGACGTCGGATTCGGACCGGAGAATCTTGGCGTGCCGGCGGACGAGATCTGGAAGCGGGTGGAAGAAAGCCTGAAAGATGTCGGAATGCTGGAGTATCGCAAGTCTTCCCCAAACAAGCTTTCCGGAGGACAGAAACAGCGAGTTGCCATTGCGGGCGTGATCGCTATGGAACCAAAGTGTATTGTTTTAGATGAGCCGACTGCTATGCTGGATCCGAATGGAAGAAAAGAAGTGATCAAAACTGTCCGCCGTCTGCAGAAGACGAAAAAAGTAACGGTGATCCTGATCACCCACTATATGGAAGAAGTGATCGAGGCCGATCAGGTATTTGTTATGGATAAGGGTCATGTTGTGATGCACGGAACTCCAAAAGAGGTATTCTCTCAGGAGGAAAAATTGAAAAAGTATCGTCTGGATGTACCACAGGTAACGATGCTGGCAGATGAACTGAGAAAAAGAGGTTTGGATATCCCGAAAGGAATCCTGAAGAAAGAGGAACTGGTGGAGGTATTATGTCGATTAAATTAAAACACATTCAGTATGTTTACGGTCAGGGAACTGCATATGAAAAACAGGCGTTAAAAGATGTCAGCCTCGAGATTCCGCAGGGACAGTTTCTCGGGATCATCGGTCATACAGGTTCCGGAAAATCAACACTGATCCAGCATTTTAATGGTCTGATCAAAGCTGCATCCGGAGAGTTGTATTATGAAGGAAAGAACATCTATGAAGACGGATACGATATGAAGTATTTAAGAAGCCAGGTAGGACTTGTGTTTCAGTATCCGGAGCATCAGCTGTTTGAAGTGGATGTTCTGACAGATGTATGCTTTGGTCCGAAAAATCAGGGGCTTTCAAAAGAAGAGTGCGAGAAACGGGCGAAAGAAGCTCTGGAACTGGTTGGTTTTCCGGAAGAATTATATTTACAGTCTCCGTTTGAGCTTTCCGGAGGACAGAAGAGAAGGGCGGCGATCGCGGGAGTTCTTGCCATGCGCCCGAAAGTACTGGTACTGGATGAACCGACTGCCGGACTGGATCCGAGAGGACGGGATGAGATTCTGGATCAGATTGCAGAGCTTCACAAGAAAACGGGAATCACTGTTATTTTGGTATCTCACAGTATGGAAGATATCGCGAAATATGTGGATCGAATTATTGTGATGAACCGCGGGGAAAAGTTTTTAGATGGAACGCCCCGGGAAGTGTTTGCACATTATCAGGAACTGGAAGAGGTTGGCCTTGCTGCGCCGCAGGTAACTTACATTATGCACGATCTGCGGCAGAATGGACTGCAGGTCGGCAATGATGTGACGACAGTAGAAGAGGCGGCAGATGAGATCATGCGCTATTTTAGAGGGAAGCATCCGGAGGAAACAAAATTATGATTCGAGATATTACAATTGGACAATACTATCCGGCAAACAGCGTAATACACCGTCTGGATCCCAGGGTGAAGATCGTGGCGACACTGTTATTTCTGATCTCGTTGTTTGTACAGAAAAGCGTACTCGGCTATCTGGTTGCAACCTTGTTCCTGGCAGGGGTGATCCATTTAAGTAAAGTGCCTTTGAAGTTTATTATGAAGGGCTTAAAACCGATTATGATCCTGCTCTTGATCACAGTAGCATTTAATCTGTTTTTGAATAACGGAGGAGAGGTGCTGGTTCATTTCTGGATTTTTCAAATTACAGAAGATGGACTGGAAATCTCGGTATATATGGCGATCCGTCTCATTTATCTGATCGCGGGATCGTCGATCATGACATTTACAACCACTCCGAATGCACTGACAGATGGGATAGAGAAGCTGCTCCGACCGCTGAACAAAGTGAAAGTTCCGGTACATGAGGTGGCAATGATGATGTCGATCGCGCTGCGCTTCATTCCGATCCTTCTGGAGGAGACAGACAAGATCATGAAAGCACAGATTGCACGTGGGGCAGATCTGGAGAGTGGAAATATCATTCAGAGAGCAAAGGCCATGATTCCGATTCTGGTTCCGTTGTTCGTATCGGCATTTCGCCGTGCCAATGATCTTGCCATGGCAATGGAGGCGCGCTGTTACCGTGGCGGAGAAGGGCGTACCAAGATGAAACCGCTCGTGTATCACAGCCGTGACAGAGTTGCGTATCTTGTGACAGCAGTGTATCTGGCTGTGATCATTGTGCTGGGAAGATTTGTGCCGTTTCATATCTGGATATTCTAGGACGAAGGAATTGAGAAAATTATGAAAAGATTGAAACTGACCGTTGCTTATGACGGAACGAATTATTGTGGATGGCAGATCCAGCCGAATGGAATTACGGTGGAAGAAGTTCTGAACCGTGCGCTCAGAAAACTGACAGGGGAAGAGATTACGGTCATCGGGGCAAGCAGAACAGATTCCGGGGTACATGCCCTTGGGAATGTGGCAGTGTTTGATTCTGAAACCTCCATTCCGCCGGAGCGGATTTCATATGCCCTGAACCAGAGGCTTCCGGATGATATTGTTGTGATCAGATCAGAAGAAGTGTCAGCAGACTGGCATCCGCGATACTGCAATTCAAAAAAAACGTATGAATATCATATTCTGAATGCGAAAATACCGGATCCCACAAGAAGGCTGACCCGGTATTTTGTGTCATTTGATCTGGATATTGAGAAGATGAAAAAGGCTGCACAGTATCTGGTAGGGACTCACGATTTTGTGAGTTTTTGTAATGTGCGTACGGATGTGGAGGATACCGTGCGTACGATTTACAGTCTGGATATTTTGCCGGTGGGAGATGAGATTACCATCCGGATACAGGGAAATGGATTCTTGTATAATATGGTGCGTATCATTGTGGGGACACTGGTGCGCGTGGGGCGGGGATTTTATACCCCGGAGCAGGTACAGGAGATTCTGGAAGCGAAGAACCGCAAAGCCGCAGGGGTGACAGCTCCGCCGCAGGGGCTGTTTCTTGTAGGAATCGAGTATGAAGAATAATATCTAAAAAAGGAAAGCAATTTTTAGATTGTACAAAAGCAGGAAACAAGTATATAATAAATATGATTTATCCGTTTCGGATGAATGATGATCGGCCGCATTTTGGAGTTCGCGGGCTGGTATGGATAGAGGAGGAAATGGAACATGAGGATTATTGAAACAAAAGACTACAATGATATGAGCAAAAAAGCAGCGAATATTTTGTCTGCACAGGTGATCATGAAACCGGATTGTGTACTGGGACTGGCAACAGGTTCCACACCGATCGGTACATATGAGAAGCTGGTAGAATGGTATGAAAAAGGGGATCTGGACTTTTCTCAGGTGACTTCTGTCAATCTGGATGAATACAAAGGACTGGACCGTAAAAATGACCAGAGCTATTACTACTTCATGCATGAGCATCTGTTTAATCATGTAAACATCAAGGAAGAGAATACAAATGTGCCGGATGGTACACAGCCGGATGGAGAAAAGGAGTGTGCGCGCTATGAAGAACTGATCCGTTTTCTTGGCGGTGTGGATCTTCAGCTTCTCGGACTGGGACACAATGGTCATATCGGATTTAATGAACCTGCAGATGCATTTGATAAGACGACACACTGTGTAGATCTGACAGAGAGCACGATCGAAGCAAACAAGCGTTTCTTCGCATCCGCAGATGAGGTTCCGAGACAGGCATATACGATGGGAATCGGAACGATCATGCAGGCAAAGAAGATTCTGATCATTGTCAGCGGAGAAGATAAGGCAGATATTGTAAGAGATGCATTTTTTGGACCGGTTACACCACGGGTTCCGGCTTCAATCCTGCAGATGCACAGCGATGTGACACTGGTGGCAGATGAGGCAGCGCTGTCTAAAATCCCAAGATAAAAAAGCGTTGGTACATTTATACGAAAATATAAAAAAAATATAAACAATATTACCAAAATCTAAATTCGGGGCTGCCGGAAGGTTGACTTGAGGTGTCACCTCTGGTATAGTTTATATAACGAATTGAATCAAATTGGATTGTTACTGTCAGGCAGGCAAAACCAGTTTTACGAGAGAGTAATACCATAGGTTTATTCTCTTGTAAAGGCTGGTTTTTATTATTTTACGGGGAACTCCAGACACAACTGACAGAACAGGAAAAAGATTCGTATAAAAGAGGATTCGGTATAGAATGTTAATTGAAAAAATTATAAATAATAATATCGTGTCGGCTGTAGACAGCAAAGGAAGAGAAGTTGTTGTCATGGGACGCGGGCTTGGGTTTGGTATGAAGCCCGGCAGGCAGATTCAGGAGAACAAGATTGAGAAAGTGTTCCGGATCAAAAGTCAGACACTTGCAGAACAGTTTAAAGATCTTCTTGCAGACATGCCGCTTGAGCATGTAAAGGTATCCAGTGATATCATCACCTATGCGAAAGAAAATCTGAAGTTAAAGCTCAATCAGAGTATATATGTGACACTGACAGATCATATTAATTTCGCGATCACAAGATATCAGCAGGGGATTAAGCCGCAAAATGCATTGTTATGGGAGATTAAGAGGTTTTACTCGAGGGAATATGAATTGGGAATGTATGCGGTCAAGACGATTGAAGAAAAGCTGAGGATCCGGCTTCCGGAGGATGAGGCGGGATTTATCGCACTTCATTTCCTGAACGCAGAATATGGAACAGATATTCGGGATGCAGTGAAGTTTCCGAATCTGGTAAAAAAGATACTGGAAATTGTAGAAGAGAAGCTTCAGATTGAATTGGATGAAACATCTCTCCATTATGAGAGATTTGTAACACATATCAAGTTTTTTGCTTCAGCGGGTCTACCGAAAAGAGCTTCTTCCGGATGAGGAGTCTGAACTGGCGGAGCTGATGCAGAAAAAATATCAGAAAGAATATGACTGCAGCAAGATGGTTGCTGCATATATTGAAGAAGAGACAAAATGCAGCCTGTCAGGAGAGGAGATCATGTATCTGGCGATCCACATCCGGAGAGTGACGACTGCGGAAGAATAAAAGGAGGAAGAAAGATGTTTGGACTTTTTAAGAAGAAAAAAGATAAAGCACATGTATTAGGAGCACCGGCAAAAGGGAAGGCAGTTTCTCTCAAAGAAGTCAGCGATCCGACATTCAGTGAGGGGATTCTGGGAGACGGAGTTGCGGTGATTCCATCAGAAGGCAAAATTTATGCGCCGGCAGACGGTACGATCGGAATGGTATTTGATACCCTTCATGCGATCAGTCTGACCACAGATTTTGGGGCAGAGGTTCTGATTCATGTGGGACTGGATACGGTACAGTTAAAAGGAGAGGGATTCGAAGGTCATGTAAAAGCCGGAGATACCGTGAAAAAGGGAGATCTGCTTTTGACAGTAGATCTTGAGAAGGTGAAAGCTGCAGGATATGATATCATCACACCGGTGCTGATCTGCAACACAGCAGATTATGCGGCTGTGACAGCTCAGGCAGACAAAGAGGTCAACGCCGGAGATGATGTTCTGACCGTAGAAGAAAAATAGTTTTATAGATATGGTTTTAAACCGGTGGTACTTGCCGGATTAAAATAAATAAAGGGATTCCAATAAGGAAAAGGATTTTGAGAAGGAGGAAAAGAAATGAAATTTTTACAAAAATTAGGTAAATCCTTAATGCTCCCGGTAGCATGTCTGCCTATCTGTGGTATCCTGATGGGACTTGGATACTGGATGTGTCCGGCTACAATGCAGGGTGGAGAAATTAACGGTATCATTCAGCAGATTGGTTTTTATCTGGTAAAAGCAGGGGGAGCTTTGATCGATAATATGGCAATCCTGTTCGCGATCGGTATTGGTGTTGGTATGGCAGATGATAATGATGGTACAGCTGCTCTTTCTGCGCTGGCTTCCTGGCTGATGATCACAAACCTGCTTTCTACAGCAAACGTTTCTGTTATCAGAACTCTGTCAGAAACTTCTACATTAGCATTCGATAAAATCGCGAATCCATTTATTGGTATCATCGCAGGTCTGATTGGATCTATGTGCTACAACAGATTTAAAAATACACAGCTTCCTGACTGGCTGTCATTCTTCAGCGGTAAACGTTGTGTGGCAATCGTATCAGGTGTTGTATCTATCATTGCATCTGTTGTATTGCTGTTTGTATGGCCGGTTATCTTCGGAGCACTGGTTGCACTTGGAGAAGCAATCGTAAGCCTGGATGCTGTTGGAGCTGGTATTTATGCATTCTTCAACAGACTGCTCATCCCATTCGGTCTGCACCATGCACTGAACAACGTATTCTGGTTCGATACGATCGGCCTTGGAGATCTGACACACTTCTGGGCAGGCGAGACATCAGCAGATGTTACATGGAGCCTTGGTATGTACATGTCAGGATTCTTCCCATGTATGATGTTCGGTATTCCTGGTGCTGCGCTTGCTATGGTACATACAGCAAAACCTGCTAAGAAGAAAGTTGCTATCGGTCTTGTTGCTTCTGCAGCGATCGCAGCATTCGTATGTGGTGTTACAGAGCCATTCGAGTTCGGATTCATGTTCCTTGCTCCAGTTCTGTATGTAATCTACGCTTTACTGTATGGTATTTTCGTAACAATTACAACATTGGTTGGATTCCGCGCAGGATTCAGCTTCTCAGCAGGTGCGACAGACTTGTTATTCTCAGCATCCCTTCCGGCTGCTCAGAAAACATGGATGATCATTCCTCTTGGAATCGCAGCATTCATCGTATTCTACGTGGTGTTCCGCTTCGCAATCGTGAAGTTCAACTTAAAGACTCCGGGACGCGAGGATGATGATGTAGATGAGACAACAGTAAAACTTGCAAACAATAACTTCACAGAAGTTGCTAAAATTATTCTGGAGGGTGTCGGCGGAAAAGAAAACGTAGCATCCATCGACAACTGCATCACAAGACTTCGTCTTGAAATCAAAGATTACACAAAAGTAGATGAGAAGAAGATCAAATCTGCAGGTGTTGCAGGAGTAATCCGTCCTGGAAAAACATCCGTACAGGTTATCATCGGAACAAAAGTTCAGTTCGTAGCTGACGAGTTCAAAAAATTGTGTAAATAAAATCAAAATTTAAATCCCTTTACTCATGAGGCCGCTGTAAGCGGCCTTTTTGAGTGGAGTGGAGGGAATAAGAAGTTTGTTGAAATCAAATGGAAAGTATGATAGACTCTCAAACAGGAAAGACCTGTGACAGGGGGCGCACAGGACAGCATACGAAGTTATTATATTGCGTTGCTTACCTTTCTTGATAAGAGAAATAAGTGAAAATAAAAATGAAAAATTGTAGAGAGGCAGACCAAAATGAATTACATTTTAGAGACATGTGCGGACAGTGTGCAGTCCGCGATCGAAGCGAAAAAAGGCGGAGCGAACAGAATCGAGCTCTGTTCCAATCTGGTGATCGGAGGGACTTCCCCGGGAGAATCCTTATTCCGTCAGGTGAAGGAGCAGACAGGTTTAAATGTGCGTGTACTTCTTCGTCCGAGATTTGGGGATTTCTGTTATGATAACTACGAGTTTCGTATGATTCTGGATGAAGTCAGAATGTTCCGTAAACTGGGGGCGGACGGCATTGTGATTGGAATTTTGAATCCGGACGGAACGTTGAATATGGAGCAGATGAAGGTTCTTGTGGAAGAAGCGGGGGACATGGGAATTACGCTGCACCGTGCCTTTGATGTTTGCCGGGATCCTTATGAGGCAATGGAGCAGTGTATTTCACTGGGGATTGATACGATCCTTACAAGCGGACAGAAAAGCTCTGCCTGGGAGGGACGTGATCTGATCAAGGATCTGGTGAAGAAAAGTGCAGGCAGGATCGAGATTCTGGCGGGGGCAGGTATCAATCCGGAGAGTATCGCAAAACTGGCTCCTTACACAAATGCGAAGGCATACCATATGTCCGGAAAAGTCGTGATTGACAGCCGGATGGAGTTTCGGAGAGAAGGTGTACCGATGGGGATTCCGGGATTCAGTGAATTTGAGATCTGGCAGACTTCGGCAGAGAACATCCGTAAAGCAGTGCAGGTGCTGCAGGAACTTTAGAAAATCTCAAATCAGCCTTGACAAACAAGGGGGAATGGGATAAGATTTCGATAGTATATGAAACAGGCAAAGAAGAGAACAAGTAGTACAGGAATGGACGAAGACAGAAAGCAGCCGGCTGATGAGAGGCGCAGGAAGACATCTTGTATGAATACATCTCAGAGCTTCACACCGAACTCTTACAGGAAAGTAGGCTGTGACGGATTGGTGCACGTTACTGCACTGAGTGATTGAGTATCGAAAAGGTGCGAGATTGACTCACAGAGGCAGATGGCGCGAGTCGTCTGTGAAAAAAGGTGGTACCACGAGCTTATGAGCCCTCGTCCTTTCGGATGAAGGCTCTTTTTATATTTTAGGAAAGTGAGGATGCAAAAGATGCAGATTTATGACGAATTGAAAGCAAGAGGTCTGATCGCGCAGGTGACAGACGAGGAGAGAATCTCCAAACTGGTAAATGAAGGAAAGGCAACATTTTATATTGGATTTGATCCAACAGCAGATAGTCTTCATGTAGGACACTTTATGGCGCTTTGTCTGATGAAACGTCTGCAGATGGCAGGAAATAGACCGATCGCGCTGATCGGAGGCGGTACAGGATACATCGGAGATCCTTCCGGAAGAACGGATATGCGTTCTATGATGACACCGGAGCAGATTCAGCACAACTGTGACTGTTTTAAAGAACAGATGAGTAAATTTATTGATTTCTCTGAAGGAAAAGCCCTGATGGTAAACAATGCAGACTGGCTGCTGGATCTGAATTATGTAGAATTGCTTCGTGAAGTGGGTGCACATTTCAGTGTAAACCGTATGCTGACAGCAGAGTGTTACAAGCAGAGAATGGAGAAAGGATTAAGTTTCCTGGAATTTAACTACATGATCATGCAGGCGTACGATTTCTATGCACTGTACCAGAAATACGGATGTAACCTGCAGTTTGGCGGGGATGACCAGTGGAGCAACATGCTGGCAGGAACAGAGCTGATCCGTCGGAAACTGGGAGAAGATGCAAGCGCTATGACAATTACATTGCTTTTGAATTCGGAAGGAAAGAAAATGGGAAAAACACAGTCCGGTGCAGTGTGGCTGGATCCAAATAAGACTTCTCCATTTGATTTCTATCAGTACTGGAGAAATGTGGCAGATGCAGATGTTCTGAAATGCATCCGTATGCTGACATTCCTTCCGTTGGAAGAGATTGACAAGATGGATTCCTGGGAAGGGGCACAGCTCAATACAGCCAAAGAAATCCTTGCATTCGAACTGACAAAACTTGTGCATGGAGAGGAAGAAGCACAGAAAGCGCAGGAAAGCGCAAGAGCGCTGTTCAGCCAGGGAAATGCAGCACAGATGCCGACAGCAGAGTTGACAGAAGAAGACTTCGAAAATGGAGAGATTGACATTCTGACGCTGCTCTTAAAGAGCGGACTGGTTCCGTCCAAATCGGAAGCAAGACGTGCAGTACAGCAGGGTGGAGTTGCAGCAGACGGAGAGAAAGTTGCAGACATTCATGAGGTCTTTACAAAAGATGCGCTGTCAGGAGACGGTATCGTTCTGAAAAAAGGTAAGAAGAACTTCCGTAAGGTTGTTGTAAAATAAAAATTATGCAAAAGGGACAGTCGGGGAAGATTGTCCTTTTTAAGTTTATATTGACAAATGTGAATGAGAAGAGGTATTATTTTGTTGAATGAATAAACAAAATGGAGGGGTAGAGAATAATGAAGGAAGGGATGAATCAGGATAAGATTCAAGAATTGAATAAATCATTAGTTTTGAATTTAATTCGAGAGGAAGGGGTGTGTTCCAGAGCACTTCTTTCGAAATTATCCGGTTTAAATAAGGCTACAATCACATATACAGTGAATGAATTTATACTGTCAGAGTGTGTGGAGGAAACGGGACTTTTATCGAATGGAAAAGGAAGGCGTTCTATAGGTATTACTTTGTCAGATAAAAAATATTATGTAATAGGAATCAGGCTTGCACGAACTTATTTTAAAGTAGCTTCTTTTAATCTTAGAGGAGAAATGGAAGATTTAAGACGCATAGAAATTAGTGAAGATAACCCCGCGGAAATAACATTTAAAGAAATCATTAAGGTGATTTTAAGTTTCATAGAACAAAATCAATTTAGAAAACTTCTTTTGGTTGGAATGGCAATACCAGGACCATTTTTTAAGGATAGAGGAAAAATAGGGGTACTTACTGGAGGAAGGAGATTTGAACAAATTGATTTTAAAGAAAAATTAGAAAATCAGTTGAATATAAAAGTAATTGTAGAGCATGATGCAAAAGCGGGAGCATTTGCACAATTATGGTATGATAAGGAAATAGATAAAAAAAATTCTTTAATTTATGTTGCAGCAGGAGAAGGAATTGGAGCAGGAATTATTATTGATCAAAAAATTGTATATGGAGAATTGGGAACAGCTGGAGAAATAGGCCATATGACAATAGATTATAGAGGCGAGCTTTGTGAATGTGGGAACCGAGGGTGTCTCGAAAAATATTGTTCACTTTTATCTGTCCGAAGTAGACTAAAAGAAGCAAAAGGAAAGAAATATAGTTTAAAAGAAATTAAAGAAATGATAAAAGGTGATGATATTGAAGTAATCAATATTTATCGTGAGTCTTGTCGTTATCTAGGTTATGGGATTGTAAATATAGTAAATACTTATAATCCAACAGTAATCATTCTTGGAGATGAACTGACACATGTAGATCAGGAAATCATGTTGAATGAAGTGGATAAGGTATTAAAAGAAAGACTTCTTCCAGAGATATATGAAAAATTAACAGTAAAAATTAGTGGAGCAGTAAAAGATTCAGTATTGCATGGAATAGGAGCAATGTGCACAAAAAAAGTATTCGATAATTATTCAATGTTTTTTTAGAGTAATAGTAATTAATGAAAAGGAGTTTGCATAAAAAAGCAGACTCTTTTTTTGTATAACAGTAACAAAAAAATAAAAAGTAATATTCATATGTTGACAATGGATTTATAATTTGCTAAAGTTAATTCAACAAGTAAATAGTTTAATGAATAAACTAATAAAACGATTAAACAAAGGAGAGGAAAAAATGAAAAAGAAAAAAATAGATGAGCGTGATTGTAGCAATGATATTGGTTGTAGGGATGCTGGGATGTAGTAAGGAAAGTGGAGAGGGAGATACAAGTAAAGAAAAATCAACAAAAGAAGGATATAAGTTTGGATTTACAGAATGGGCGGCGGGATCATTTTTTGACGCGTGTTATGATGGGGTCATGTCTGTTGTGGAAGAAAAAGGGGGAGAGGTTATCAGAGTTGAAGCGCAGTCAGACAGCAATATTCAGTTGGGGATTATTGAAGATTTTATTGCGCAGGATGTCGATTGTGTATTTTATAATCCAGTAGATGCGGAAGCTTCTGGACCAGCATTAATGTTACTTAAAGAAGCAGGGATTCCAGTCGTAAATTTTGATCTTGCAGTAGCCAATACAGATGATGTTGATGCATTTGTAGCTACGGATCATTATTCAGCAGGGGTAGTGGCAGGAGAGCATATGATAAAAGATTATCCGGAAGGCGGAAAGATTGCAATTCTTGATAGAACAAATGATAATGCAGCTTCACAACGAATTGAGGGATTATTGGATACGGTAGGAGAGAAATTTGAGGTTGTATCAAGATTAGATGGAGGGGGAAAACCAGAGACAGGACTTTCAATTACGGAAGATATTTTGTCAGGCAAATACCGGATCTTGTAGCAATTTATTGTATTAATTGACGAGTGTGCACAGGGTGCATATTACTGCGATTACAGCATCTGGAAAAAATAATTGGAATTTATAGTGCGAATGGTGGTCCAGAAGCGAAAGCGGCAATAAAGAAGGATGGAGCAGAAGGAATCTGGAAATGCACAGCTGCCCAGTCACCATTTACAGTTGGACAAAAAAGTGCAGAAGTTGCATATAAAATTTTGGAAGGAAAAGATTTTGAAAAGGAGACATTAATTTCAACATTTGCAATTGATGCATCAAATGTTTCAGAATATTCAGATTCTGATTGGCAGTAGTCATTCGGCGGAATGGGAGAAAAGATATGAATGCTTTGATGGAGATGAAAAATATTAATAAGAGTTTTGGTAGTAATAGAGTTTTGGAAAATGTAAATGTTTCATTGTATTCAGGGGAAGTTCTTGCATTACTAGGAGAAAATGGAGCAGGAAAATCCACTCTTATCAAAATTTTAGGCGGCATTTATAAGAAGGATTCAGGGCAAATTTATGTGAAAGATCAATTGGCAGAGATTAATAATATTTCAGATGCAAGAACCTATGGTATTAGTATTATTCATCAGGAATTAATGCTATGTAGTCATATTTCAGTGGCGGAAAATATTTTTATGGGAAATGAAATTTGTCATAAAAAAGGAATTGTTTCTCTAAAAATGCAAAAAGAGAAGGCACAATCTATTATAAATCAGTTTGAACTCGAATTGGATGCGGGAGAAATACTGGAGAATTTAACGATTGCGCAGCAACAGATGGTGGAAATAATCCGTGCAATTTCATTTGGAAGTAAGATTATTGTAATGGATGAGCCTACTTCCTCATTATCTGAAAAGGAAGTTCAAATCTTGTTTCAGATGATACGAATGTTAAAAAAACAAGGTGTTGGAATCATCTACATTTCTCACCGATTAGATGAGTTGTTTGAGATTACAGACAGGATAGAAGTATTGCGTGATGGAATGGATGTAGGGACTTTTAGTACAGCGACTGTAGAACGCAGTAAATTAGTAAATACGATGGTGGGACGCGAATTAACAAGATATTATATGAAAGATAATGTGCCATCGTCGGATGTAATATTAAAAGTGGAAAATTTATCAGATGGAAAGATGGTAAAAAAAGTAGATTTTTTTGTGAGGAGGGGAGAAATATTAGGAATTGCAGGTCTTGTAGGGGCAGGGAGAAGTGAAACAATGGAATGCATTTTTGGACTTACTAAGAGGACAGGAGGGCAAGTGTGGATAGAAGGAAATAAGGTCTGTTTTAAATCACCTACGGAAGCGATGAAAAGCGGGATAGGATTTGTTCCGGAAGATAGAAAAAATGCAGGATTGTTTTTGCAACAAGATGTTCGGTTTAATACGACAATTACGATTTTACATCAGATTTTTAAGCTTCTTAGACATGATTCAAAAAAAGAAAAAGATATTGTGAATAAAATGATTCAGGATATTCAGATTAAGGTAACGGGGCAGGAACAGATTGTTAATGATTTGAGTGGTGGAAACCAACAGAAGGTGTTAATTGGGAAATGGTTATTGTCAGCTAAGAAAATTTTAATTTTAGATGAGCCGACAAGAGGGGTTGATGTAAAGACAAAAGCAGAAATTTATTCATTAATAAATGAATTGGCGAAAAAAGGATTAGCGATTATCATGGTTTCATCGGAGCTTCCCGAACTTATAAATATGAGTGATAGAATTGTTGCATTTTCATCAGGATATACAACGGGTGAATTGAGCAGAAATGAATTCAGTCAGGAAAGAATAATGACAATGGCAACGGAACGATAAGAATCAGGAGGATATTATGGATCAATCAGCAAAGAAAAAAGAAAGCTTATGGAGAGAGAATGGGATTATAAAAATTGTCCGGTCCAACTTGGGAATTTTGATAGGACTTCTTATCATGTGCATTGGCCTTACTTTTATATCAGATTCATTTGCAACTTCAACAAATATTTTTAACGTTTTGAGACAAATTTCAGTTAATGTATTTTTAGCATGTGGAATGACAATGGTAATTCTGATAGGAGGGATTGATTTATCCGTTGGATCAGTGATTGCAATTTCGGGATGCTTGTGTGCGGGATTGATTACAAATAATGGTATCCCGTCAGGCTTGGCAATTATTTTGGCAATTATAATAGGAACCTTAGTGGGAGCAGTTAACGGATTGATTATAGCGAATACAAAAATCCCACCATTTATCGTAACATTGGCGATGATGAATATTGGCAGAGGATTTGCAAGAATTTATACAAATGCTACAACAATATTGGTTAATGATGAGTTGTTTATTTGGATTGGAAGTGGAAAAATATTTGGAGAAATACCTGTTCAATTACTGTTTATGGTTGTTGTGGTCATAATTACAGGTTTGATTTTGAATAAAACCAAATTTGGAAGAAATATTTATGCAGTCGGTGATAACCAGCAAGCGGCAGTTTATAGTGGGATTAATTCAAAAAAAGTTATTTTTTTGGTGTTTACACTTTCGGGTTTATTTGCGGCTTGTGCAGGAATATTGAGCGCGGCAAGAACATTTTCAGGACAATTTAATGTAGGAGATGGAGCGGAAATGGACGCTATTTCTGCGGTAGTGCTTGGTGGAACAAGTATGACAGGAGGTGTGGGAAGAATTAGTGGGACATTGATAGGATGTCTCGTGATAGGTATTTTAAATAATGGAATGAATCTGATGGGAATAGATTCTTCATGGCAATATGTGGTAAAGGGAATTGTGGTGTTGTTGGCAGTGTATATTGATTATATTAAGAAGGAGAAGAGTAAAAAATAAAAGATGCGTACATTATTAGGAATTGATATTGGAACATCAAGTATAAAAGCGATGATGTTGGATATTGCATCAGGGAAAATATATGTAAAAAAAAGAAGATATTCTGTTAGTATACCAGCACCAAATTGTGCCGAGCAGAATCCTGAATTGTGGTGGGAAAATTTAGTGGAAATTTTTCAAGAGTTTCGTTCCGATTCAAGATGCAGGAAAGCATTTGAATCTGTGGTGGGAATCAGCTTTTCAGGACAAATGCATGGATTAGTGAGTATAGATGAATATGGAAAACCAGTAAGACCAGCAATTATTTGGCTTGATCAGCGTTCTGTACAAGAAGTAGATGAAATTTTGGGAAAACTAAGTGAAGAAGAAATTAATACTGTTTTGGGGAATCGTATTTGTGTTGGCTTTTCATGTCCTTCCCTGTTGTGGATCAAGAAAAATGAGCCTGAAAATTATAAAAAAATTTGGAAAGTATTTCAACCTAAGGACTATATCAGATTCAAAATGACTGGGGAGATTGCGACAGAAGTGACAGATGCCTCAGCTTCAGGAATTTATGATGTAAAAAAATCGGAGATGGGCAAAAAGAGTTGATAAGGAGAGTTGGGTTATCTGGAGATAATTTCCCGGATTGTTATGAATCGGGTGAAATTGCCGGATATGTTACTATGAAATGTGCAGAACTGACAGGGCTTAAGGAGGGAATTCCTGTGCTATATGGATGTGGAGACCAAATGGCACAAAGTATTGGAAATGGTGTTTATCAGGAAGGAAAATTGATTTCAAATATTGGGACAGGAGGTCAGGTATCTGCGTATTCAAATGAGTTTGTGTCTGATAGGAGGCTTAGAACAAATACATTTTGCCATGCTGTTGGAAAAGGTTATTCTGTATTTGGAGCTACATTAAACAGTGGTAATTCCCTAAATTGGTTGTGCAACAAAGTTTTAGGTGAAGAAAATCAGTTTGAAAAATACACAAAAATGGCAGAAGAAATAGAGGCGGGAAGTGAGGGGGTAGTTTATTTACCATATCTTTCAGGAGAACGGACACCTGTGATGGATTCAAAGGCAAAGGGGGTTTATTTTGGATTAAAGTTACAGCACGACAGGAGACATTTAATTCGCGCTACGATGGAAGGAATCATTTATAGCTTGAAGGATTGTCTTCTGATTTTACAGGAATTAGGAATTGATAGTGATCAAGTTATTGCATCAGGAGGTGGCGCGAGCAGCGAGTTGTTTCTTCAATTGCAAGCAGATATTTTTGAAAAAGAGATTAAAGTATGTAATGTGAAGGAGCAGGCGTGTCTTGGAGCATGTATTTTAGCAGGAGCAGGTACTCAAAGTTTTACGATAGAGGATGCGGTTGAGAATTATGTGACTTTTGATGAAAAGATTATAGTTCCCATTTCTGAACATACAAAAATATATAGAAAGTATTTTGAAATATATCATGAAATTTATAAAAATACAAAACAGATAATGGAGGAAATAAAATGAGTATATTTAGAAGATTGTCAAATGGATTGTCGTGTGGAGATTCTATTCCATTTTATCATGATGGCATGTATCACTTGTTTTTCTTATCTGTACCAGAAAACACTGTACGATATCCTGAGAGAGTTAGAAATACATGGCAACATGTTGTGAGTAAAAATCTTGTGGAATGGGAAGAAATGCAACCAGTACTTCTTCCTGGGGATGGAACAAAGCTTGATCAGGATGGATGTTGGACGGGATCAGTAATTTATGCAGAGGGGAAATATCATATTTTTTATACGGGATATCATATTGATTCCGAATTTCCTCAAACAATCTGTCATGCGGTAAGCGATGATTGTGTTACATTTGAAAAAGATTTGAACAATCCGATCATTGTTCCGGATATAAGATATTATGAGAATATAGACTGGCGTGATCCTTATATTTTTTATAATGAAGAGGAAATGGAATACTGGATGCTTATTGCAGCAAGAAAGAATAGTGGACCATCAAACAGAAGAGGTGTCGTGGTTCTTTATAAATCAAAAGATTTGCAAGAATTTGAACATTGGGGTGTGATTTATGAACCATGGCATACAAATTGTCCAGAATGTCCGGAAATGTATAAAATGGGAGAGTATTGGTATTTGGTATATTCACGTTTTTCAGAGCGGGCACAAACAATCTATCGATATTCAAAATCACCTTATGGACCTTGGAGAACACCTAAATTTGATGGAATTGATAATAGAAGATTTTATGCAGCAAAATCTCTTATAGATAATAGGGGAAGAAGAATTTATTTTGCGTGGACTCCGGAAAGAGAAAAACAGTCGGATGATGAATTATGGCAGACAGGGGGAGATTTCGCAATTCCTCATCAGGCCATTCCGATGGGAGACGGGAACCTTAAAATAGTCATGCCGGAAGAAATTGAAAAATATTTTCAAGCACAAAAATTGAAACATTCTTTCAATAAAAAGTTGGGAAATATTAAAATGTATGGAGAAAAGGCTCTTGAAATATTGTCTGTTGGAACCTTGTCATATGGATTTTTCGAGGTAGAACAAAATAATTTTATGATGGAATGTAACATTAAGGCATCTGATTGTGCAGATTATTTTGGATTAACGATTAATACAGATGAGGATATTGATAATGGCTATCTTTTGGCATTCAATCGTGCAACGCAAGCAGTCTCTATTAATAAGCTTCCAGCTCCGTTAGATCCATTCTGGGCAACACTTTCTGGAAAAGAAATTATTGCAGGAGAAGTGGATGGACCAAGAGTATGTGAAAAATCGTTTCCGTTTAAAGATGGTGACATTATTAATGTCAAATGTATTTTGACAGATTCCATGATTGAAATTTTTATAGGTGAAATGATTGCATTTTCTTATCGAACATATCGCAAGATGCCATTTAGAATAGGTGTGTTTGCTCAGGATTGTAATGTAGAATTTCATAATATAACTTTTACTAGAGAAAAGTTATAGGAGAAAAAGAAATAAAAAATCCGTGTAAATATCACACAGATAGTGTGTGGATGTTTACACGGATTTTTTGTGATATTATCACGGAAATTTTTTCATAAACGGGTTATTCTATATTTATCAAACAGAGATAGAGGAGGAAAACGATATGTCAGTGATAGATATTCAGAAAGCCTTTTTCGATTTTTTTAAAACCCCGGATATTAATCAGGGAGTACAGGAATATAAAGCAATACCAGGAGCAGTTTTATTGGATGTGCGTATGCCTCAGGAGTATAGGGAAGGACACATCCCCAAAAGTAAAAATGTTCCATTACAAAGCATTGAGAAGGCTCTTTCCGTTGTAAAGAGTAAAAACAGTCCTGTTTTTGTATATTGCCACAGTGGTGCAAGAAGTCGTCAGGCAGTTGGTGCTCTGCAGAAGATGGGATATGAGAATGTAAAAAATATAGGCGGGATTGCCTCATATACAGGAAAGGTGGAACGTTAAATGAAGGTTGTAATTGTAGGAGGAGTAGCAGGCGGGGCAACGGCGGCAGCCAGGATCCGAAGATTAAATGAAGAAGCAGAAGTAGTTGTATTTGAACGTTCCGGGTATATTTCTTATGCAAACTGCGGGCTTCCATACTATATCGGAGATGTGATCACAGATTCCGAAGAATTGACATTACAGACACCGGAGAGCTTTTTCTCACGATTCCATGTAGACATGAAGGTACGTCATGCAGTGCTTTCCATTCATCCGGAGCGTAAGACAGTTTCGGTCAGAAATCTGGAGACAGGGGAAGAATTTGAAGAACATTACGATAAACTACTTCTTTCACCGGGAGCAAGACCGGTACAGCCGGAGATCCCCGGGGTGGGACTGGAAAATTTGTTTACATTGCGTACAGTGGAAGATACGATGCGAATCAAAGCATATATAGAAACTCATCAGCCAAAATCAGTGGTGCTTGCAGGCGGAGGATTCATCGGGCTGGAGTTAGCGGAGAATCTTCGAGAGTCCGGGATGGATGTTACGATTGTTCAAAGAGCAAAACAACTGATGAATCCATTTGATCCGGATATGGCATCTTTTATTCATAGTGAAATGAGGAGACACGGCGTGACACTGGCACTTGGTCATACGGTGGAAGGATTCGTGGAAAAAGAAGGCGGCATTGATGTCCTTTTAAAAGGAGAAGATCCGATCCATGCAGATATGGGAATACTGGCAATTGGTGTTGCGCCGGATGCAAAACTGGCAGGAGAGGCAGGAATCAAACTGGGAATCAAAGGAAGTATTGTTGTCAATGAACGTATGGAGACATCCATTCCAGATATTTATGCAGTTGGAGATGCCGTGCAGATTAAAAATGCAGTATCGGGTGAAGAGGATCTGATTTCTCTGGCAGGCCCTGCGAACAAACAGGGACGCATTGCCGCTGACAATATTTGTGGTGGAAACAGTTCTTATTCGGGAGCTCAGGGAAGTTCTGTGATCAAAGTGTTTGATATGACAGCTGCAACAACTGGTTTAAATGAGAAGAGAGCAAAAAAACTGGGGATCGATACAGATAAAGTCATTCTTTCTCCTATGAGCCATGCCGGTTATTATCCTGGTGGAAAAGTCATGACAATGAAGGTACTTTTTGAAAAAGAGACCAATCGTTTGCTGGGAGCTCAGGTCGTGGGATATGAGGGGGTAGACAAACGAATTGATGTGCTGGCAACGGCCATACATGCGGGGATGAAGGCGACGGATCTCAAAGAACTGGATCTGGCATATGCACCTCCATATTCTTCAGCCAAAGATCCGGTTAATATGGCAGGGTATATGATCGAAAATATAGAAAATAGATATTTGAAGCAGTGGTTTTTGGAAGACATCGAAAAACTTCCGCGTGATGGAAGTGTGACACTGTTGGATGTCCGGACAGAAGGGGAATATGCAGGAGGTCATTTGGAAGGATTTCGGAATATTCCGGTAGACGTCTTACGTGAACATCTGGATGAGATTGAGAAGAGAAAACCAGTGTACGTCATTTGCCAGAGCGGGCTTCGCAGCTATGTTGCTGCCAGAATTTTAACAGGAAACGGTTATGATGCCTATAATTTTTCCGGTGGCTTTCGGTTTTACGAAGCAGTCATGCAAGATCGTTGTCTGGTTGAAAAAGCCAGTGCGTGTGGGATGGATAGATAAAAAGTGGAAAAAAAGCTGTGCTTATGGTATCCTTATTCGTAGATGAAAAACGAACAGAAACAGGAGAAAATTACCATGAAAAAATTAGCAATAGCGCTGCTTTTGTCAGCTGCGATCATGATGACAGGATGCCAGGGGGATAAGACAGGGGATACACCGGCAGCATCAAAAACAGAAGAAGTGAATCAGGCATCTGATGAACTGAAAGAAAAGCTTGGTGACGGCTATATTCTGCCGAGTGAGGCAGTGACAAAGGTTCTGGCAAAGAAATGGGATGTAGTCGGAACAGAATCGGTTTATGATCTGAAGGAGGATGGAACCGGGACACTGGACGGAAAAGCACTTACGTTTGAGTGTGGATTTGACGAAGATGACAATATTACAATGGGGATCAAGATGGACGGGGAAGAGAAAGAACAGCTGTATGCGATTGAGGATGATACGACAGGGTATGGTCTGAAGCTCAAGTCACTGGACGGAGGCAAGGATATGGAATTGTTTCAGTCGGACATCAAGCGTATTGATATATCAGATGCACAGGCATCCGGGCTTCTGGGAACCTGGAAAGATGACAATGAGAATGAATACACATTCAAAAAAGACGGAACTGTTGTGATCAAAGGATCCTCAGGAAAAACAAAGGGAACATTTGGCGTTGTCAAAGATGCAGAAGGTATTTTGAAACTGAATCTGGTCATGGAGGGCGGCAGTCTGGAATATGAGTATACATTAAGTGAAGATCATACGGTTCTGGAATTGTGCAGTCCGGGAACGGACACGATACACCGGTGGACAAAAGCATAGGATATATGATATAATAGCCTTTATTGAATGTCCGTTTTGCGGCAGAGACAGATTTGAAAAGAAGGAGTGAGCGGTATGGAATTAGTGACAGTTCGGGAATTATTTAAAAATAGAGAACAGTATCTGGATAAAAAAGTAACTGTAGGGGGATGGATCCGCAGTATTCGCGATTCCAAGACATTTGGATTTATCGTGGTAAATGACGGTTCTTATTTTGAGCCTCTGCAGGTGGTATATCATGACAAAATGGAGAATTTTGATGAGATCTCCAGACAGAATGTCGGAGCAGCGATCATTGTGACCGGTACACTGGTAGCGACACCACAGGCAAAACAGCCGTTTGAGATTCAGGCAGACGAAGTGACAGTAGAGGGAGCGTCCGCACCGGATTATCCGCTGCAGAAGAAGCGTCACAGCTTTGAATATTTGAGAACGATCTCTCATTTACGTCCGAGAACGAATACATTCCAGGCCGTATTTCGAGTACGTTCCATGATCGCATATGCGATCCACCAGTTTTTTCAGGAGAGAGGATTTGTGTATGTACACACACCACTGATCACAGGAAGTGACTGTGAAGGTGCAGGTGAGATGTTCCAGGTGACGACACTGGATCTGAAAGATGTACCAAAGAGTGCAGACGGAAGCATTGATTACAGCAAAGATTTCTTTGGAAAAGAGACGAATCTGACAGTGAGCGGACAGCTCAACGGAGAGACATTTGCACAGGCATTCAGGAGCATTTATACATTTGGACCGACATTCCGTGCCGAGAACTCCAACACGACAAGACATGCGGCAGAGTTCTGGATGATCGAGCCTGAGATTGCATTTGCAGATCTGGAAGACAATATGGATTTGGCAGAGTCCATGTTAAAATATGTAATCTCCTATGTTCTGGAGAATGCTCCGGAAGAGATGAACTTCTTCAACTCATTTGTGGACAAGGGACTGCTTGACCGTTTGAACAATGTGGTAAATTCAGACTTTGCAAGAGTGACTTACACAGAAGCGGTTGATATTCTGATGAAGAACAACGACAAGTTTGAATATAAAGTTTCCTGGGGGACAGATCTGCAGACAGAGCATGAGCGTTATCTCACAGAAGAGATCTACAAACGTCCGGTATTCGTGACAGACTATCCGAAGGAGATCAAAGCATTCTATATGAAACAGAATGATGACGGCAAGACAGTGGCAGCAGTAGACTGTCTGGTACCGGGAATCGGAGAGATCATCGGAGGAAGCCAGAGAGAGGACGACTTCGAAAAACTTCGCACAAGAATGGCAGAGATGGATCTGAACGAGGAGGATTACAAGTTCTATCTGGATCTGAGAAAATATGGTTCTACGAGACATGCAGGATTTGGTCTTGGATTTGAAAGATGTGTGATGTATCTGACAGGTATGTCCAATATCCGTGACGTGATTCCGTTCCCGAGAACTGTAAATAACTGTGATTTATAAGATTTCCAGGGAGAAGTCTATAAGAGAATTGAAAGAGGGTGGCCAAAGGCAGTGTGCTTTTGAGCACCCTCTTTGCTGATAAAAGAGACAGGAGGGAGATACCATGGTAAAATGGATTCACATTGCGGATGTTCATCTGGGTGCGTCTCCGGATGCGGGAGACGCTTATTCAAAGGTGCGGCCGCAGGAATTGTGGGATACCTTTGCGGAAGTGATCGACATCTGTGAGCGAGAACAGACGGATCTGCTTCTCATTGCGGGGGATCTGTTCCACAGACAGCCGCTGAAGAAAGAATTAAAAGAAGTGGATTATTATTTTTCCCGACTTTCCCGGACAAAGGTTGTTCTGATTGCCGGGAACCATGATTTTTTAAAGCAGGATTCTTACTACCGGAGCTTTCAGTGGAGCAGCAATGTATATCCGCTGTTTGACAAAGAGCCGGAGTGTGTGATCTTTGAGGATCTTGATGTGGCAGTGACGGGATTCAGCTATGAGTCACGGGAGATACTGACACCTTTTGATGGAGGGATCCGTGCGGAAGGAGACGCAAAGTATGAGATTCTTCTGGTTCACGGCGGAGATGAAAAACATCTTCCGATACAGAAAAGTCTGTTGGAAAAAAGCGGATTCGACTATATTGCCATGGGGCATATCCACAAGCCGCAGCAGGTGATCCCGGGACTTGCAGCATATGCGGGTGCATTGGAACCGACCGATAAGAATGATACAGGAAAGCATGGATTTATCAGGGGAGAGATTTCAGAAAGAGGCACTAGATTTGAATTTGTACCACTGGCAAAACGGGAATATCTGCATTTGGTGCTCGAGACAGAGAGCCGGATGGGAAATGCAGAAGTGCGGGAACTGATCCGGGGACAGATTCAGGAGCATGGAAGAGAGAATCTCTACAAATTCATTCTGACGGGAAAGAGGGATCCGGATATTGAATTTGATACGGGTTCCAAGGATAGATATGGGAATATTCTGGAAATTGTGGATGAGACGATTCCGGATTATGATTTTGAAGAACTGTGGAAGGCAAATCAGGAGAATCTGATCGGAAAATACATTGAAGCGTTTGGGGGATGTGAGACAGGAAGCGTAGAGTATGAGGCGCTTTGTGAAGGAATTCAGGCATTGATGGCAAACCGGCAGTAGGAGAAGGCATGAAGATAAAAGAGATTGAGATCAAAAACTTTGGAAAATTTTCAAATCAGAGATTTGTGTTTCGGGACGGGATTCAGGTGTTCTATGGAGAAAATGAATTCGGAAAGTCCACGATTTACGGATTTTTAAAAGCGATGCTCTTCGGGATGGAAAGAGGACGAGGAAAAGCGGCGCACAACGATGCGTTCAGCCGGTTTGAACCGTGGGAGAATCCGAATGAATACGCCGGAGCGATGCGGTTTTCCTGTGGTGAGAAGACCTTTTGTCTGAAACGGCGTTTTGACCGGTACACAAAAGGCGCAGTGCTGATCTGCGAGGACGACGGTGAGGAACTTTCTGTGGAGCATGGTGATCTGGATATGCTGTTAAATGGATTGACAGCGGAACAGTTTGAAAATACGGCAGCGATTGGACAGCTTGGAGCAAGACCCGGGCAAAGTCTGGCGGCAGAGCTTCAGAATTATGCAGCAAATTATTACGAAACAGGAAACAGCGGAGTAGATCTGGCAGGGGCAGAGGAGCGCTTAAAGCAGCGCAAAAAGGAAATCACCCGGAAATGGAAGCAGCTGGAATCGGAAAAAGCAGAGAAACGGCAGGCACTTCAACGAAAATATCAGTATATTCAGCAGGAAAAGATGCGTTTGGAGTCAGAGATGCAGGAAAAGAAGCGGCAGCTTGCAGATTTAAGAGAACCTGAGCATGTGACAGAAGAGGAGAAGAAAAAAATCAGCTGGCAGATAATCGCAGCCATATGTCTGTTGGCAGTTGGCATGCTTCTGCACAGTGTATATACATTGATTCCAGTCATGGTAAGTATTTTGTTTCTTATTTGGGGAATGAAAGACGCGCAGACACAAAAAAAGTGTCCGGATCAAAGAACGAGAAACGATGGGATCCGGTTACAGGGAGAAAAAGCAGAAGCTGCACTGGACGCTGCAGCGCATCGGGGAGGAACAGAAGGAAAAGCACATCAGTTTAAATAATGTAAAAGAACAGTTGGAGGAGCTGGATTTTTCCGGAGAAGAGGAGCAGAGGCTGAAAAAGACGGCACGGGCACTGGAGATTGCATCCGAGACAATGGAGAAGGCAGCGGCATCCATGTCAAAAGATTTCGGTACAGTACTGAATGAAAAAGCATCAAAAATCCTTGCGAAAGTGACAGATGGAAAGTATACAAGGCTTCTGATTGAGGATTCTCTGAAACTGATCCTTTTATCAGAAGGGCGGCGGATCCCGGCAGAACGAGTCAGCAGGGGAACCGTGGAGCAGGTTTATTTTGCGCTTCGAATGGCAGCTCTTGAGATTCTGTATGGCGAGGAAGTTCCGGTGATCCTGGATGATGCGTTTGGATGTTATGACGAAAAAAGATTAAAATATACGCTAAAATGGTTGAGCGAACAGTCAAGACAGGTTATAATACTTAGTTGCCAAAAACGTGAACTTGAAATTTTAAATGAGATAGAAATGGAAAGACAGGGTAGACCATAGAATAAAGGGGAAGAGTTTCAATGAAAATAGAATTGCCAAGAAAAGTAGTTTTGATTATTAAAAACTTACAGAGACATGGTTATGATGCATATGCGGTGGGCGGCTGTGTCCGGGATTCCATTCTGAACAGAAAACCGGAGGACTGGGATATCACGACTTCTGCAAAGCCGGAGCAGGTGAAGCGGATCTTCCGACGTACCGTGGACACCGGGATCGAGCATGGGACGGTAACAGTTCTGATTGGAAAAGACGGATTTGAGGTGACCACTTACCGGGTGGACGGACTGTATGAGGATGGCCGTCATCCGAAAGAGGTGACATTTACAAGCCGGCTGGAGGAAGATTTAAAGAGACGGGATTTC